>QMCD01000910.1_pt1 | contig 19516 bp, 19 predicted proteins | sample 1821841 | NCBI WGS metagenome assembly QMCD01 (sample SAMN01991225, study PRJNA193472) | Termite gut metagenome, whole genome shotgun sequencing project. | isolation source: worker | host: Macrotermes natalensis
AGAGATCAACGCCGACCGCGAGGCGCACGGAAAAAAGCCGCTGAAAGACAAGGACGATGACGACAAGACCCCTCCGACGAAAACAGTGACGGTGTCCACGACCGACCCGGAGTGCGGGGTGTTCCGCAAAGGCGAACACGAAACGCAGTTCGCATACGAGGCGCATACCGCCTGCGACAGGCACGGATTTGTGCTTGCCGTGGAGGTCACGTCGGGCAATGTACATGACAGCATAGCGTGGGACGGGGTTTATGACAATATAGTAGAGAAATTCGGGACACAGCTGGAATCAATAGCAATGGATTCGGCATATAAGACTCCTTGGATAGCAAAAAAGATACTCGAGGGCGGACAGATACCGATTCTTCCATATACGCGGTACAAGGGAAAGAAAGAACAGTTCCGGCCTTGGGAGTACACATTCGACGCTGAAAACAACCGCTATATCTGTCCACAAGGAAACGTGCTCCGGCACACGACGACTGATCGCGAGGGCAAACGCACCTACAGAAGCACGCCTCGGGACTGCGTCAGTTGTCCCGTGAAGGACAAATGCGGGGCTAATGGAAAGGGCCAGAAGATATTTAAGCGTCACATCTGGCAGGAGTTTTTAAACGCCGACGTGCGGAAACGGTATTTCGTGCCGTGCCCGCATTGCGGCACGATGCAGACACTCAAGCTGCGTCAAATCAATATTATCCAGCGCGGACACAACCACAATCTGATCAACATTTGCCACAGCAGGCCGCGGGATAAAGTTTTTTCTGGGTAAAATACGCTCAATAACCCCATCATTTACCTCCACAAAATCGCCTGTCAAAATTTTGTCGTTGCGTTTTTTCAAAACCTCGCGCGCCTTGCATTCTTTATGCTCCTCGCCCACATAATAAAAATCCGAATGTATCTTGAATACCTGATTCATGTTAAAATATTATCATGAAAAAACTTTTGCTCATACTCGGACTGCTAACGGCGCAATTTGCTCCTGCCGAACAAATCATAATCAAAAACTGTCAGGTGCCAAAAGTGCGCTACAGCCAGCTGTTCTACCACGCGGCAGACGGCCGCATAATCTTTGGTTACGACGACAAGATTAACCGAACGCCAATCAAAGGCGCCGCATACGACGGGTTTGTCAGGATGAACCCGCAAAAAAGCTACGTTGTAAACCAGGTCGGTCTGGACTGCGTCCTCACAACATCAGACCCCGTGGGGCTCTCACCCTTGCCGGATTCCAGACCCTTCGGCATAAAATAACTTGCCAGCGGCGTTGCAATCAACGGTACCACAATACGTTTTGCCAGCACAACCGCACCAAATAATGTTGAAATCGCCGCAAAACCTAATTTTGCCATCTTAAAACGTTTCGCATCATCTGCGATATCCGCGAACAATCTTGATGTGCAGAAGTTCTGGAACTTATCAGATGCAATCGCGGTACCTGTAACAAGCTGCACAACCGTCGTCGTAACGCCGGTTGCCTTGTCCATCGCGATAACAAACGGTTTTTTATCATCCGGGATCTCAGGGTTCTTTTTGGCGTTGTTCACACGCATCGTGTACGCGAAAACATCCTTTGTTATCCCGCCGAGCAGCAAGAAGTTTGCCAAATATCTCGGATTAAGCGAGCTTTTTTCAAGGTGACCTTTGACCAGCGGGCAGTTTGCCACCTCCCTCGGGATTGCTGATAAAACTTTTTTAATCGTCATCATCGTCATCCCCTTTCTTGCGCTTTATAAGTTCCATCAGCTTTGGATGGACCTTGTTCTCAATCGCGCACACAAGCGGCATCGTCAGCAAGAGCCCCGCAAAAGAAAAACGGCTTTTCAAATGAAATAACCGTTTATCAACCTTTCTGAAATTTTCAAAAGCTTCTGTAACCACCTTGTTGTTTATATTGCTAATAGCCTCTTCAAACTCGTATGTTAACCGCTTTGTTAAACCCTTTTTCTTCTTTAACTCTTTCTTTAAGGTGTCCAACCCGGCAACATCTTCTAAACTCTGCTCAAACTTTTTCCTGAATGACCTGGAATTAAACGAATAACCCGAATCCTTGTCCAGCAGCCCTTTATTTCCGAGCTTTCCGACACCGTTCCAGATAGCGTAGAAAACCGGCACTTGCAAGACCACCTCAATCCCTGCAGCCACAACATTCTTGGTCGCAGAGTATCTTTTGCACTCTTTTGATTCTTTTGATGTAGGGTGGAACGCAACAACCGCCGGTAATAAAAGCCCTTTTCCGGCAATGTCAAAAGCCATATCCGTCGCGTTCGAGACGTCGCTGTGCTTTACAAAAAAGTTCGTAACTCTGCCTACATTCATATTCAACTCTATTAAACCACAAAAATATACTATTTTGTTAGTTTGTAAACAAATCTTAATATACGTAGAATTCGGACATAGTCAAGGGTTTGGTCGGTTTGTCCTTTGAATAAACCTTCATAATGTACGCGCCCTTTTCATTCACCATGACATAATCCGTGTAATAATAAAGCTCCTCATCTTTCAACCTGATATCCTTTGCCCAGTAAAGATTATACCCGAGTCGCTCCGCCTTGCCTTTTTTAATCAGCTGGACAAAAAGCATCCTGCTTTCCTGTTTTTTCGGCATCACAATCAGGTAGTAAACCCGCTGCCCGAGCGGAAACTCTGATTTGTAATCCATCACGGTCTCTTGCGTAATCGGTCTGTCGTTGAACAAAATCCCGGCTTTTTGCCTGTTGAACCGGAACCGGTCAATATTTTCGCAGCCCGTGCAAAACAAGATTAAAATCAGTAACGCAAAAATTCTTTTCATTGTTGTTCAAGCGCTTTTATTTTTTCTCTCACGGTCGCGGCGTCGCGCTCATTCGGTTTCTTCTGCAAAAACTCTTTGTAATATTTTAGCGCCTCAGCCTTATCCCCGCTGTTTTCGTTGGCCAGCCCGAGCGCAAAATACGCGTTGGCATACCCCGGATTCAACGCAATAACACGGTTAAAGCAGTCCTTTGCCTCGTTAAAATTCTTCTCACCCGCGCGGATAAGCCCCAAATTGAACCACCCGTCCGCATACCCCGGGTTTACAAAAATAGCTTTCTTATAGAAATTTGCCGCCTCTTTGCTGTCGCCGCGCGCCTTATAAATATTACCCAGCTTCAAAAGCGTCACCTCATCGTTTGGATTCAGTTTCAACGCGTCTTGATAATTCTTTATTGACGCATCATAGTTTTTCAACTTATAATTTTCATCCCCAATCTGGATAAGCGATTTTGTGCGTTCAATATTGGCCTGCGGGCTTTCAAAATCAATCACAACCTGATCATTTACAGCCGGCGCAGCGTCAACTGCAGCAGGCAGCGTACCGTCAAAAGCAACCCCCGATTGCGCACCGGCCGTTGCCGTGATGAATTTTGCATACTCCTCGCTGTAAAGTTTGTTATCCGGCTTCATTTCAACCGCTTTTTGGAAGTTTTTGTCCGCCAAATCGTTGACACTGCAAGCCGCATAGGATTTTGCCAGCCCGAAATACGCCTCGGAATCTTTGCTGCCGAGCTCAATCGCTCGTACAAAATACGACGTGGAATCCGTGTAATTTTGCGATTCCAAATACCTTTTGCCCTGCTCCACAAGCGCAGCCGCAAGGTTTGTCTTGATTGTCTCATCGCTTTTTTCTTTCAAAAGCACATCATACAACGCAATCGCCTCTTCAAACCGGCCGGCCGAATGCAGCGCAAACGCCTTGTTCACACGCAATGTGTAGTCATTAGGTTCTTTTGCCAGCACCTCGTTATACAGCGTCAGCGCCTCGTTGTAGCGTTTTTGGATATGATAACACTCGGCAAGCGATTTTTTCACATCCAGATTATCTTTATTGAACGTGAGCGCCTTTTCGTAATTTTTTATCGCATCATCAACCTTGTTCATCCGCTTTTGCACGGTCGCAAGGTTTATGTACGCCCGCGGATCGTTCGGGTAGCTCAAAATATACATTTTGTACTGCTCAATTGCGTTGCTGTTATGCTCCAAATCGGCAAGCAGGTTTGCATAATCAAACCGCAGCGAGTTCATTGACGGCCGCTGGCGGAAAATAATATCATACTGCGCAAGCGCCAAATCGTTGCGCTCCAGCTGCTGATACGCAAGCGCGAGCGAAACCCGGCAGCTTGTGTTGTCAGGATCGGCATCAATCGCCTTTTCCAGCATCTGCGCAGCTTTTGAATAGTTCTTCACCTCAACAAGCGCCTGACCGTAGCTTAAAAAATCCTTGAAATTCGCCGCATCCGCGCTGTACAGCCTGTCATACTCGGTCACCGCGGACGGATAGTTTTCGTTACGCATATACGCGCTTGCAAGGCTTTCGCGCGCCTCGCGGTGCTGCGCGTACGTCGCCAAAAACTTGTTGTAATCCATAATGGCGTCCTTGTAATCGCCCATCTGATAGCGCACATTGGCGATATTCAGGTAATTATATTTGTACTCGGGGAAAATCTTCATCGCCTGCTGGTACGCACCAAGCGCCTGCTGGTATTCGCCCTTGTTCTCATAAATGCTGCCGATGCTTATATAAATAAACGCATCGTTTGGTTTCAATTCAACAGCGCGCGTATACACAGCCAGCGCCTTGTCAAGCTCGCCCGAATCCGTGAAAATACCGGCCAGTTTTGTATAAAGTATCACCTCATCAGGGTCCAATCGGATTGCCTGCTGCAATTTTTCAATCGCCGCCGGATAGTCATGCCTGTATTCCGCAACAGACGCCTGCTGGTAAAGCGCGTTGGCCTCCGGACTCAATGCCGAAACAGCGGCATTCGCCGCCAAAACTAATACCGCACCCGTAAGCAAAAACTTTCTCATGTCAGCATGCTAACACAAAAACCAATTAAATCCTATTTGTTTTTCACCAATTTTTCATCAACATTGTGCCGCGCCTGATTTATTTTCATACGCGTACGGAACAATGTTGCCGCAAACACAGTAGCACCAACAGCAAGCGCACCAATCCGGCCGCCTCTGCCAAGCAATGCACCCTCTTTTGGCGAAACAAACCTTTTAACAATCGTGAACGGAGCTTTCAGCACATCTTTTATTGATATACCTTGTGACCATGCTTTTGCAACACCTTTTCCGAACCCGGCAATCAGACTTCCCGCCGTTTTGAACGGACGGCTGATTAAATCACCGAGATTCATTGTGCCCTTTGCAAGCCCCCAAAACCCTTTTGCCGCGCTGGCTGCAGCATACGCACCCGCAACGGTCACACCGCCGTAAACCGTGCTGTCAACCAAACCACCTGTACCGACACGCACAGTCTCAACAGTCTTGTACGCTTTTCTAAAAGCGTTACCCAAACCGGCACCTTCAACTTTTTTGTCGCTCTTATTGCCTAAAAACGAAGCCATGCTAACAGATTGTAACATATCAAACACCCTATTTAACCATTTCTATTCATATTAAACCACATCAAGGAAAAATTTGCTAATTAATTGCGAATTATTAAGTTTTGTGAACTTATTGCCGCAAACAATTACGGCGTTTTATCAAACACCCAAAGCAAGAACCGGCTCAACCGGCCATCTCACGCAGTCTTTTCAGCTGGTCGCGAATCTCGGCCGCACGCTCAAAATCAAGAATTTTTGCGCACTTGTGCATATCTTTTTCCAATTTGTCAATAAGTTTTGGCAAATCCTTTGGCGCGATGTTCAACTCAATCATTTCCTCGGCCACAATGTCTTCCAAATCGCGGTAACTCGCCACAAGCGCCAGCAAATTGTTCTCAACCGGTTTTTTAATCGTCTGCGGCACAATCCCGTACTTTTGGTTATATTCAGCCTGAAGCTCGCGCCGCCGGTTGGTTTCGCTTATCGCCTTTTGCATGGAATCAGTCACATTGTCCGCATACATAACGACCTCACCGCAAACATTCCGCGCCGCACGCCCGATTGTCTGCACCAGACTGGTTTCCGAACGCAAGAACCCTTCCTTGTCCGCATCCATAATCGCAACCAGCGACACCTCCGGTATGTCAAGCCCCTCACGGAGCAGGTTTACGCCAACCAGCACGTCAAACTCGCCCAGCCGCAGGTCGCGCAGGATTTCCACCCGCTCCAATGACTGGATATCACTGTGCAAATAACGAACCTTTATCCCCTCGTTCGTGAAAAAGTCCGTCAACTCCTCCGCCATTTTCTTCGTGAGCGTGGTTACAAGAACCCGCTCGTTTTTTGCTCCCCGTTTTTTGATTTCGCCTTTCAAATCCTGAATTTGCGTTGCAATCGGGCGCACGTGGACTTTCGGATCCAACAACCCTGTCGGCCGGATAATCTGCTCAACAATCGGGCTTTTACGTTCAAATTCCGCGGGCGTTGCCGAGATATAAATTTTCTGCCCGACCCGCTCAAAAAACTCATCGCTTGTCAGCGGCCGGTTGTCCTTTGCACACGGCAGCCTGAACCCGTAATTGACCAGCACCTCTTTACGCGCCGCGTCCCCGTGCGCCATAGCTTTTATCTGCGGCAGCGTCACGTGGGATTCGTCAATCACCGTCAAAAAATCGTCCCCAAAGTAATCCAAAAGCGTCGCAGGTGCGCTGCCCGGGGCTCTGCGCTCAATTATCCGCGAATAATTTTCAATCCCCGAGCAATACCCCATCTCTTTTATCATCTCAATGTCATATTTGACGCGCTGTTCAAGCCGCTGCGCCTCAATAAGTTTGTTTTGCGAATTGAACAGCGCAAGCTGGCCTTGCAGCTCCTGCCGTATCATCGCAACGGTTTCGTCCTTGTCCTCGTTGTTGTCAAGATAATGCACCGCCGGATAAATCACCGTACTGTCCGGAGTTTCAAGGATTTCACCTGTCACATTATCAATCCGGGTGATCTTTTCCACCTCATCGCCAAAAAACGAAATCCGCGTGATAATTTTTTCATAAGCCGGCATAATCTCAACAATATCACCTTTTGCGCGGAAGGTAGAGCGCTCCAAAACAAGGTCGTTTCGCGTATATCGGACGCTCACAAGGTGTTTTAGCAGGTCATCACGCGAGATTTCATCGCCCACATTTATCCCGACCGTACCGCGGAAGTAGTTTTCAGGTAGCCCGATACCGTAAATGCAGCTGACAGACGCAATCACAATAACATCCTTTCTTTCATACAAGCTGCGCGTGGTGTTGTGGCGCAAACGGTCAATTTCATCGTTGATTGACGAGGTTTTTTCAATATAAGTATCCGTGCGCGGGATGTAGGCCTCCGGCTGGTAGTAATCATAATAACTTATGAAATACTCCACCGCGTTGTCCGGAAAAAGCTCCTTAAATTCGTTGTACAGCTGCGCTGCGAGTGTTTTGTTGTGCGCGATAATAAGCGTGGGTTTTTGGGTTTTTTCAATCACGTTCGCGATGGTGAAAGTCTTGCCCGACCCGGTTATCCCAAGCAGCGTCTGGCTGTCGGTGCCATCGTTTATCCCTTTGACCAGTTTTTCTATCGCCTTTGGCTGGTCACCTGCGGGTGCGTATTTTGCGTTGATTTTAAACTTTTTTTGCATACCGACATTGTAGCATATTTTACCCGAGTGATTCCAGCTCCGGGTCTTTCATCGCCGCGGCAATGTAGCTTTGCATATTGGCAAAAATGGCGTCCAGCCTGTCGCAATCTCTTAGATGCGTGAGCTTTTTGCGGCTGCCTTTGAAATAAAACACAAGGTCACAATACCCGAACATCCCGCCAAAAAATGTCTGTTTAATATGAACCATATTCGCCTTTTTGACCGGAATGTTGACCTCTGACGTATGGAATGTCCCGTGCTCAATATGCACAAATTTATTTGTTATAACCATGCCCTCCGAGCAGTATTTCAGCACCGAAATGATAACAGGTATAATCAAAATTATCCCGAAAATCGTACCAAACATCGTGTTTGTCGCCACATAAACCTTCCAAAAAAGCGTGATGAAAAACGGCGACACAATAATCGGCCACAGCAGCCCCATTACGTGTTTTTTTGCGGTGTACAAGACGATTTCTTCTACAGAATCGCCGTTTTGCGGCATCGTCCGGCGCAAATCCGTGCCCGCCAAAAATTTGCCGCAATATCTGCAGAATTTATCTTCCTCATCAATTCCTTTACCGCAGTCAGGACAATACATTACACTATTTTAGCCGTATTTTCGGGTTATGTCAAGCTAAAAAAATCCAATTCCAGCTGCGGATCCGTTGCAGCTTTTGCGCCCCTTATGAATGTCGGGAAAACCGGAAAGTCATTTCTATCCACTCTTTGCGGCTGTGGCAGCGGCTCAAATTTTATTGTACCGTTTTTAACAGCTTCTGCCATGTTTCTTTTGAATTTTTTCAGGACTTGTATCATCCTTGGATCACCGTCCACCATTTTCCGCCAGTTTGGATGATCTCCGTACGGGTTTGTCCCAAAATCATAACCCGGCCCTGGTCTTGATTGGATAAAATTGTATTTCTTCACGGCTTTATCAAGCCCGGCCTCTTCCACCATCGGCGCTTCAACCTCACCTATCAGCACAAGCCGAGATTGCGCCTCTGCTGCCGCATCAAAGTTTTTCTTGGCTTTTTTCACAAACCCGAGCGAAAAATATTTGTTATCAGCCACAAAAGTCTTGTCCGACATTTCCACATGCGCGCTGTACACGTGATATTGGCGCTCACCTAAATCATTCAACTCAAACGGCAGCTTCAATTTCTGATTTTTAAACATGTCTTTGGCCGCGGTTTCCGGAAGTTTTTTCATATCAACTATTATGTTGTTGCCGCCCAAATCAATGCCCGCACTGCCGGCCAGTTTATTAAGATTCTTTGTCAACTTTTTTGCCTTGCGCGCACCCAAAACCGAAAGATCCTTTGTTAAAGCATCCATCACACCTATCGCAAATTTTACGGTCATATCCTTACTCCTTTATGTTTCAATCTTTTGCGGGACAAACCTTCTGTTTACCCCTCCTTTACAAAAAAATTGTTTGTGAGATAATTTTATTTGTAAATTATACGATAAAAAAAGGAAAAACACAAATGGCCAGAAATACAGCATTAGAAAAAATTAGAAACATCGGTATCGCAGCGCACATTGACGCCGGCAAAACCACCACAACAGAGCGGATTTTGTTCTACACGGGCAAAACGCACAAGCTTGGCGAGGTTCACGAGGGCGCGGCAGTCACCGACTTTATGGAACAAGAGCGCGAGCGCGGTATCACAATCCAATCCGCTGCCGTGACCTCATACTGGAAAGACCACCAGGTAAACATCATTGACACCCCGGGCCACGTTGACTTCACAATTGAAGTTGAGCGCTCACTGCGCGTACTTGACGGTGTTGTTTCGGTTTTCTGCGCGGTCGGCGGCGTTCAGTCCCAATCCGAAACGGTTTGGCGTCAGGCGAACCGCTACGAAGTTCCCCGTATGATTTACGTTAACAAAATGGACAGAACAGGCGCGAATTTCTACCGCGTGGTTGAACAGGTTAAAAGCCGCCTCGGCGGAAACGCTCACCCGATGTACCTGCCAATCGGTGCGGAAGACCAATTCAAAGGGCTTGTTGACCTGATTGAGATGAAAGCTATCGTATACTACGATGACCTTGGCAAAGACATCAAAATTGAAGAAATCCCTGCGGATTTGGCCGGCAAAGCTGCCGAATACCGCGCATCACTTGTTGAGGCGATTTCAGAGCACGATGATGATTTGATGATGAAGTTCCTTGAAGGCGAAGAGGCAACCGTTGCCGAACTTAAAGCAGGATTGCGCAAAGCTGTCTGTGCGAACAAAATCGTTCCTGTTACCTGCGGTACATCGTTCAAAAACAAAGGTGTTCAGGTCTTGCTTGACTGCGTTGTTGATTATATGCCGTCCCCGCTTGATGTTAAAGCGATTGAGGGTGAACTTGAAGACGGTACAAAAACCGAACGTCACTCTGATGACAATGAGCCGTTCGCGGCGCTTGCGTTCAAGGTTATGACCGACCCTTATGTCGGCCGTTTGACGTTTATGCGGGTTTACTCCGGTAAACTTACCTCCGGCTCTTACGTGTTGAACTCTGCAAACGGCAAAAAAGAGCGCGTTTCGCGTCTTGTCCAGATGCAAGCCGATCAGCGTAACGAAATCTCCGAGATTTACGCGGGTGACATCTGTGCGGCAGTCGGGTTGAAAGATACAACAACGGGCGACACGCTTTGCGACGAGAAAGCACCTATCATTTTGGAAAAAATGACGTTCCCGACACCGGTTATCGCGGTTGCGATTGAGCCAAAAACCAAGGCTGACCAGGACAAAATGGGTATCGCGCTGCAAAAACTTGCGGAAGAAGATCCGTCGTTCCAAGTTAAATCAGACCCTGAAACAGGCCAGACAATCATCTCAGGGATGGGCGAGCTTCACCTTGAAATCATTGTTGACCGTCTGCTTCGCGAATTCAAAGTTGACGCAAACGTTGGTAAACCACAGGTTGCATACCGCGAAACCATCCGCGGCACAGCTGATCAGGATTCCAAATTCATCCGTCAATCAGGCGGACGCGGCCAATACGGTCACGTTAAGGTTAAAATTGAACCGGCTGAGGAAAACGCAGGGTTTGTGTTTGAAAACAAAATCGTCGGCGGTGCGATTCCGAAAGAATACATTGAACCTGCCCGCAAAGGTATGGAAGAAGCGCTCGAAGGCGGTATTATCGCGGGATTCCCGATGATTGACGTTAAAGTAACGCTTTACGACGGCACATACCACGATGTCGACTCGTCCGAGATGGCGTTTAAAATCGCGGGTTCAATGGCGATGAAAGAAGGTGTCCGCAAGGCAAAACCTGTCATCCTTGAACCGATGATGAAAGTTGAGATTGAGGTTCCGGAAGAAAATACCGGCGATATCATAGGCGACGTTTCATCACGCCGCGGCCGTATTGAAGGTATGGAAGTCATTGAAGGCATCGGTATCCAAAAGATTAACGCTGTTGTGCCGCTGGCCGAGATGTTCGGTTATGCGACCGATATCCGCTCAAAAACACAGGGCCGCGGAACGTTCTCAATGGAATTCCGTTGCTACGAGCAGGTTCCCGCAAACATTGAAAAAGAAATCATTGAAAAATCCGGTGTTTCCAGCAAAGCTGAATAACGCTTAACAAATCGTTACATTTCCTCGTAAATTAGGCATGATTTGTGCTGAAATATACTTTGTATATATAAGGGAACTAAGGGAAAATCGGAGTTCAACATGAGTATGAATTTCACCAGCAACATAGCAAGTTCAAAACCTGTTATCCGCGAGGCCGCGAATATGAATAACGACGGCGGCGGCGGGAACCTTGGTTATATGATGCAGGGTAACAACAAAAACCGCGGGAGTAAAAAAGACGAGGTAAGTATCTTCACGCTTGGGCAGGATACTTTCGGCGCAAAACCGCTGCCACCGGCGTCTGAACCGTTCTCTTTATCAAAACTCATCGCGGAAATAATCCTTTACATAAAGAAACTTTTCAAGTAAAATTGTCCTATGGACAGAAAAGTTAAAGTAGGATTAATCGGCTTAGGAACCGTTGGTTCCGGGACTTACAAGACATTGCAGGGCTTTGAAAACATTGAGGTCGCAGCCGTTGCCGTGCGCGACAGGGGTAAAAAAAGGAATATCCCGGGTTTTGACACAAAATTGTTCGCCACCCCTGACGAAGTCGTTAACAACCCTGAAATTGACATCGTTGTTGAGCTGATAGGCGGTGTTGAGCCTGCGTTCGGGCTTTTAAAAACGGCGATAAAAAACGGCAAACACATCGTCACAGCCAACAAAGAATTGCTGGCAAAACACGGTGAGGAGCTTTTTGCGCTGGCGGAAAAACACAACCGCGCGGTTTTATACGAGGCGGCAATAGCCGGCGGAATCCCTGTCATCACGCCGCTAAAAACCATTCTTGCCGGTAACAAAATTACAAAAATTGAGGCCATTCTTAACGGCACAACAAATTATATCCTGACAAAAATGGACGCGGAGAAAGCATCTTACGCAGATGTCTTAAAAGAGGCGCAGCAACTGGGTTACGCCGAGGCCGACCCAACATCCGATGTTGAAGGATTTGATGCCGCATACAAAATCACCACTCTCGCAACGCTTGCGTTCGGGCAGCGCGTGAAGGTTGAAGACGTTTACCGCGAAGGTATCACCAAAATCAGCGCGGATGACATAAACGCCGCAAACGAGCTCGGTTACAAGGTTAAACTTGTTGCCGCAGCGTCGATTGATGAGAAAAACAACGCGGATGTACGCGTTCACCCAATGCTTATCCCGAAAAAAAGCACGCTGGCGCATATTGATTTTGTGACAAACGCCGTGATGCTAAAAGGCGAACCCGTCGGGGAAGTCACGCTTTCCGGCCCTGGCGCCGGCGAGGGCCCGACCGCAAGCTCTGTTGTCGGCGATATTTTGATGATTGCGGCCGATATTGACGCCGCAAAACCGGTTTCTATGATGCGCTGCCGCCACAACCGCAACGCAAATGTCGTCAACATAAACGACACCGTTAACAAATATTACCTCTCAATAAACACACCGCACGCAAAGGGCGTTATCGGCAAAATCGGCGATGTGTTTGCCAAAAACGATATCAGTATCGCAAGTATCCTTCAAAAAGAGGTCTGCGGCAGTAATGCCAGTATTATTGTGATTACGGAAAAAACAGCTGAGAAAAATGTCCAAAAGGCCATCAAATCGCTGGGTTACGACATAAATAGTTTAATAAGGGTAAGCGATGCAGGCTGAGATAGCCCGTAATTTGGAGGAAAATGTACAAAGGATTAATTGATAAATACGCAAAATATCTGCCGGTGAGCGAAAAAACGCCAATTGTGACACTGAACGAAGGCAACACGCCGTTGATTAAATCCGAGAATTTGGCGCGAAAAATCGGGCTGGATGCCGATATTTACCTGAAATTTGAAGGGCTCAACCCGACAGGCAGTTTCAAAGACCGCGGGATGACAATGGCGGTTTCAAAAGCAAAAGAAGAAGGTTCTGACGCGATTATCTGCGCATCTACCGGCAACACAAGCGCATCAGCTGCGGCTTACGGCGCAAAGGGCGGCCTTAAAACCTACGTGCTCATACCTGACGGTTATATCGCGCTTGGCAAACTCTCGCAAGCGATGATGTACGGCGCCGAAATCATCGCAATCCAAGGGAATTTCGACCGCGCGCTTGAAATCACACGCGAAATAGCGGACAAATACCCCGTAACACTTGTCAACTCGCTTAATCCGTACCGGATTGAAGGCCAGAAAACCGCGGCGTTTGAGATTTGCGAGGCGTTGAACGGGGCGCCCGATTACCATTTTATACCGGTCGGAAACGCAGGCAACATAACGGCCTACTGGAAAGGCTACACGGAGTTTAAAGCCGCGCCGAAGATGATGGGATTTGAGGCGGCAGGTTCTGCGGCAATTGTGCAGGGCCGGCCGATAGAAAACCCCGAGACGCTCGCAACCGCAATCCGTATCGGCAACCCGGCAAGCTGGAAACAGGCCGAGGCCGCACGCGATGAATCCGGCGGGATGATTGACGCCGTCACCGACGACGAAATTGTTGCTGCATACAAACTGCTCGCAAGCACAGAAGGTATTTTGGCAGAACCTGCCAGCGCAGCGTCTGTTGCCGGACTTATCAAAGTAAAATCCCAAATAACGCCCGGCTCAAAAATCGTCTGCACCCTCACCGGCAACGGCCTCAAAGATCCTGACAACGCCATAAAATTTGCCAACTCAAACGTCAAAAAAACATCATCCGATATTGACGAAATCCTGCGGGCGATGAACATTTAGTAGAATTGTTAAGAAAACACTTGCTTTTTGAAAATTTGTGGTATAATGAGTGTTAAGTGAAGGAGTCAGGCATGACTAAAAAAGGCTTTCCAATAATAGAGGTACTTATTTCTGCAAGCACTATGGTTGCTGTTGCCGCCTTCGCTGTGCCTGTTGTAATTGATTATTCTTCACTTGATGATTTTTCCGTACTTGACAGGGCGGACGGGAAATATGCGTTTTTGGCCAAACAGCCTACCCCTAACACCGCGCAGAATTTCGGCGGTGATTACAAAGTTTTTATTAACGACAAAACAGATCTTGCGGTGTCATCCCCGACAGATGTCTACCCTATTGAAAATTAATCTGCAGCGTCGCCTGTCGGTCACTCTTTGAACACATCCGACGGTATCTCCAGCGGGGTGGGATCCGGGAATGAGCGGATATAATCAAGTTCCTTCTCCATTTTGGTACGCTCTTTTTCCATCCGTTTTTCAACGGCCTGCAGGTATTTTTCTCTTGCTTTTTGCTCACGCGCAGCAGCTTTGACTTCCGCGGCCTCCTGACGAGCCTTCGCCTTTTGCGCTTTTTCTTCAAGTTTTGCTTTTTTGGCTTCCCATTTTTCAGCACGTTTGGTCATATCAGATGTTGAGCCGGTTATTCTGTTGCGCTCGTCAAAGTACTCCTCGTGCTCTTTAAAATCTTTTTCCATTTTTTTCATGTTCGCTTTATATTCTTTTTTGAGCGCTTTTATTTGCATTTTTGTATCTTCTTTTTTCTGTTTTTTGGCTGCGCGGTCAATTTTCCATTGCTCGTAGCCCTCCGATGCGCGCACATGTTTTGGCGAAGCCGGAACAACGCCGTCTTGAACAATTTTTATCCCGTGCATCGGGATATCAAAATCATTTTTATCAAAACTCATCAACCTTGATTGCTCGCCCTGCGGGTCAACGCTCCAAACCCCAAGATGAATCGGTTTGCGGCCCGTGTACGCGTAAGCGTCAACCAAAACGCGCTCAACCGGAGGGGGTTGACCTTCAACCTGTTGCCCGTCTTGAATAAACCCGAGCGGGTAAATATCCCATCGCTTGTCGTCCAAATCAATATCGCGGTTGGTTTTCCAGTAATGGATTATCGCATCACGAACCTCTGTCAGCCGGTAGGATTTTTTCTGTTCAAAATCGTAAACCACCGGTACCGTTCGCCAGATACCGTCGCGCGTGTTTCCGGTTTTTTCTTTCACCAAAAGTTTTGTACTGCCGGCCGAAAAATCAATCGGGGTAAGCGTTCTAAACGTACCGTAATTATCCTGCGATTTGTCGGTGGACAAAATCGGGTCGGGAAGCTTGTTTGCGACATGGGCTGCCATAATCCGGTTCAAATTCCCCTGCGTCCGGTCAAGCGGCAGCACAAACAAATCGCACGACACCGAACCGCTTGGCGGGTAATAGTACACCGCCGGATACACCATAAACGTCATATCAGGCGAGACAATCCCCTGCTCGTTTTGCTGGCGGTTTTTGTAGAACGAGTTTTTCAACGAAAGCTCCGGGCTGCCCGGCGGGTTGTTATACCTGACCATTTTGTATGCGGGCTGCGGAACATAAAGCATATCCGACGGCTTTTGCACCTGACCGGGTGTGAATTTTTCCGGTATCTGGTTGGTGTGTTCCACGGGCGCTGACACAATCTCATACTTTTCTACCGTCATATAACCGTCAAACCCGTTGTCCTTTATGACCTTGATTTTGCGCTCCATGGTTTCTTTTTCGTCTTCTTTAATGACCTTCATAATGTAATTGGCGTCTTGCTTTCGCGAATCAATCTGTTTGGGTTCGAGCTTGTCACCCCATTGAATCCATCCGCACAACGCCGCAAATACACCCATCAAAAACGGAATCATACTAACCCTTCGTTAATCGCCAGCGAAATCGCCTTCGTCCGGCTGCTTGTATAGAGCTTTTGCAAAATGTTGTGGACGTGGGTTTTTGTGGTGGCAATTGTTATGACAAGCCGCTCTGATATCTGCGGGTTGGAAAGCCCTTCTACAATCAACGCCAGAACCTCCATCTCACGCTCGGTCAGCCCGTACAAATTCTTGCCGCGCTTGTAATCAATCTCGCCGCGTTTTTGCGCACCTTCGCTGCGGCGGATATTTGTCAAAACAATCCGCGCAATCGCCGGATCAAGCCAGCCCGCGCCCTCGCTTACCGCCATCAGCGCGGAAAGCGTCTGATCGGATGTCGCACCTTTTGTGATATACCCGTCCGCACCGGCCGCAAACGCATCCAGCACATCAACCTCACCCTCACGCGATGTGTACATCAAAACTTTTATCTGCGGGTTTGCATTTTTTATCTTCCTTGTCGCCTCAATCCCGTCAATTGTGGGCAGCCCGATATCCATAATAACGACATCCGGCGCCAACTCAAGCGATTTTTCAACACCCGCAGCCCCGTCCGAGCACATCGCAACAATCTGAATATGCTCGCTGCCGCCCAAAATCATTGACAACCCCATCCGCGCCATATCGTGATCTTCAACTATCACAACCCTAACCATAAACCACCTCCGAAACACCGGCGTGTTCATTGACCTCCCGGTTTGCCGCGTTAGTCAGCAGGAACGAAAACTCGCTGCCTTTGTCCATCTTGCTTTCCACCCAAATCTTGCCCCCGTGCGCCTCAACAATCTGGCGTGACAAATAAAGCCCCAAACCCGTACCGGTCGAGCGTTTGCGCGCAGTGCCCTGCGAAAAACGCATAAATAAATTCGGGATATCTTCTTTCGGGATACCGTTGCCGTTATCAGAAACAGAGAAAATCAAATCCCCGTTTTGAACCTTGGCCAGCACACAAATATGCCCGCCGTCGTTTGTGTAATTCACCGCGTTGCCGCAAAGATTCGTTATAACCCGTTTCAACTCGGCGCGATCGGCGCTAATATGCACCTTATCATCCATATCCAAACAAAGCTCAAACTCCTGCCTTTTGTGCGTTGCCAGCGGTTTTAGCTCATTGTAACATTGCTCAACAAGCTCCTTGAACGGAAAAGTCGTTTTGCAAAGTTTGAGTTTGCCCGATTCAAACCTGTAAACCTCCAGCAGCGCGTTAACCAGCCCGAGCAAATCCTCGTTGCTATGCAGCATAGTTGTCAAAACCACTTGCTGCTGCGCGTTTAGCCCGTCACCGTCAATCATGTATTTGAGCGTTTGAACCGCGGCCAAAAGCGGTGTGCGCAAATCGTGCGTCAACGTCGCGATAAAATCATCGCGCAAACGCTCGGTCTCTTTTTGGACGCTCACATTGCGGATAACACCAACATATTTGCCCGAGTTTGCAATCAGCGCAAAATGCACCTCAACCGGGATTTGCGCGTGGGTCAAGGCGTTCACAACATAACAATCGCGCAGCAAAACCTCCTGCCTGTCCGAATCAAATTCCACCGGACTGTTAGCAACATTCTGAAACGATTTACCAACCAGAGTCTCACACGAAAGCCCCGTCAAATGCTCAAACGCCGGGTTAACGCTTTCAATCATCCCGCTCTCGTCAATTGTCACAATCCCGTCAGCGCTGAAATTCACAATCCCGCTCAACTGCGCGCTGCGCTGCTCAACGAGCTGTTCAAGGTTCTGTGAATACTCCCCGAGCCGCTGGTGCGCGGATTCCAGCTGCATAATCTTGCTGCGCAAATCGCTCATCAACCGGCTGCGCTCAATACCGTTGCGGATATTCATCATCAAATCCGTGTTGTCCCACGGTTTTTCAATATATTTGTACAACCCGATCTCGTTAATCGCGCGGATTGCGTTTTCCTTGTCCGCATAACCTGTCAGCAAAATCATACTGACCTCCGGATGCAGCGTTTTTGCCTGCGTCAGAAACTCCAACCCGTTCATATCGGGCATCAAAAAGTCCGAAATAATCAAATCCGGCGTGTTCTCGCGCAAAAACCCGACGGCCTCGTGCGGATCGTTGAATAAATGGACATTCTCGTACCCTTCAACCTTAAAAAGCGTTGAAAAGGCGGACGTAACGATTTTATCATCATCAACAACGACTATCATATTAACAGTTTAGACCATTTTACGGGGAAAGACAAATTGTTAAGAAACATGTCCGATGTACGGCAGATTCCTGTAATGACCCTCATAATCAAGCCCAAACCCGATAACAAACTTGTTGTCTACCTCAAACCCGTAATAATCCGCCTCAACATCTACCTTGCGCGCGGATTTTTTATCCAGCAGCGAGCAGAATTTTGTGGATTTGGTCTTGAAATTCAGCGCAATAAAATCCAGCAAAAACTTCGCCGTAAGCCCTGTGTCAATAATGTCCTCAACAATCAGCACATTTTTTCCGTTCAAGTTCGGCAGCGAAATATCAACCGCGTTCACCTTGCCCGATGAAACCTTGTCATTCCCATAGCTTGAAAGCCGGATAAACTCCATCCGGACGGGCATGTTCAAGTGCCGCACCAAATCCGCCGCAAAAATCACCGCACCTTTGAGCGCAACAATCACATACAACTCCTGTCCGGCATAAAACCCGTTAATCTCTTGCGCCATCTGCGCAATCCGGACTTTTAGTTCTTCCTCGCTAATTAAAGTTTTTATTTCCATAAACCTATTCTACTACAAAAAAATATTTATTAAACAAACTGCCTGTCAGCTAATCGCGCCATAACATCTTTAAACATATCTATCGGCAGGCTCTGTTTGCCGTCTGACAGCGCGTTTTCCGGATCGTGGTGAACTTCTATCATAACCCCGTGCGCGCCCACAACCAACCCGGCTTTTGCCATCGGCTCAACCAGATAGCGCTGGCCTGTACCATGGCTCGGATCAATAATAATCGGCAGGTGCGAATATTTTTTTACAACAGGAACCGCCGCAATATCCATCACGTTACGCGTATACTGCTCATCAAAACTGCGAATCCCGCGCTCACAAAGGATTACGTTCGGGTTGCCGTGATACAAAATATGCTCTGCCGCAAGCAAAAACTCTCTTATTGTGCTCGACAGCCCGCGCTTTAAAAGCACCGGTTTGTTGCACTTGCCGGCCGCCTTGAGCAGTTTAAAATTCTGGACATTTCTTGCCCCAATTTGCACAACATCCACGTAGTCACAAATCATATCCAAATCACACGCATCCATGACCTCAGTCACGGTAAGCAGTCCGGTTTTTTCGGCAGCCTGACGCAAATATTCCAGCGCCTTTTCCTCATAACCTTGAAAATCGTACGGTGAAGTTCTTGGCTTGAACGCGCCGCCGCGCAAAAACTCACCGCCGGCATCTTTGACCGCCTCGGCCACCTGCATAAGCCCGTCACGGCTTTCAACCGAACAAGGTCCTGCCATCACAACCGGCTTATTTTTGCCGCCAACCTTGACCCCGTTGGCAAACGTAATCACCGTATCGTCGTTTTTATAGTCGCGCGACGCCAGCCGGAACGGCTCGCGGATAATTTTGACCTCCTTGACACCTTCCAACGCACCGACGCGCTCCGGTGTAACCGTGGTCTTATCCCCAAACGCCTGAATAGCCGTAAAAATCTGACCAACATCAATCCTGGTCTCAAATCCGTTCTCTTCAAGCAGCCTGATAACTCTATCCCTGTTGGACAAAGTCGCACTGCGCTCCATTATGATAATCATTTGCGCTGCGCTCCCAGTTCCTAGTGTCTCAAAAAGTCGGGTATATCAATATTGGTGAACTCAGACGCCGGTTTTGTCACC
>QMCD01003276.1_pt1 | contig 19516 bp, 13 predicted proteins | sample 1821841 | NCBI WGS metagenome assembly QMCD01 (sample SAMN01991225, study PRJNA193472) | Termite gut metagenome, whole genome shotgun sequencing project. | isolation source: worker | host: Macrotermes natalensis
CGCGGACAGCCTTGAGGCAAGATGGCGAAAAAGAATCGGCTGGTGTATCCGGGTAAAGCTCGAAAAGCGGGCGAACCACGATCACGAACCGCTCGTAGCTTCCCGTGCTTGACGTAAGTGGTTTTGGCCTCCTCCAGAAAGCGGTTGACCAAAATGGTCACGGTGACGGGCGTGCCATCGACGACCTGCGGATCAAGGCCTCGCTTGACCCGCGATTCGCCCCAGATTCGGAGCCGTTCGGCCTCGACTTCAGGCGAAGTGGTGACGCCATCATAGTGGCCGAGGTATTTTTTCGTGCCCCCCAGCAGGATGTAGGCGAGATTCCGGTCTTTCCGGTGATGAATTTTCGGAATTTCGCCTTGTTTGGTGCGAGACCGGGGCGTTGATTTTTTCTTTGGCATGGCGGGCCTCAAAAGTTTTGATCGGATTTAATGACCCTGGGTCATTAAAATTTTTGAAAAATCCGCCGCAAAAAACAAAAAACAATGCCGTAAAGCGTTTAATTAAAAGGAGTTAGGTAAATGGGCGACACGGGATTCGAACCTGTGACCTCTGCCGTGTGAAAGCAGCGCTCTAACCAACTGAGCTAGTCGCCCAAACAAAAAATTTTCACGGCGTCTGCGCCACCGTGCCAGTGCGAGATCGGAGCCAGCTTGGAACGGTAAAGATCGAAAAAGCCGCAACTAATGGGAACGAGAGGCTCCAAATCACCTCCTGATACACACTAAATGTTCGCTGGCGGCTCAAATTTTGTGCCAAACGACTCAAACTTTTCCAATTTCTCCGGCTCATCAACGGCAATTTCGGATTGCAGCGTGTGGTCGAGCGTCATCCCCCTCGCCGACTCATTGACCTCGGACAAGCCCTTCCTGAACTCCATCAACGACAACCCCACCTTTTTCGCTATTTCCGGCAAATCCTTGCCGAAAAAAAGCACGCCCAGCACCAAAACAACAAAGACTGTGACCGGATTCATGGATCATGCCTCCGAATTGTCTTCGGACTTCGTTTTCGACTTATTGTCCACGCTTCGGACAGCCTCGTCAATGTCGTCCTCAATGCCAGACACTCCCTTCTTGAACTCCGTGACACTCCGCCCTAGTGAACGCATGACACTCGGAAGCCGGTTGCCAAACAAAAGGAAAGCAACCAGAAGCACGGCGGCGATTGTCAGCGGATTGGCGACCAGCCCAACCCCAAAAAGAACCATCTGTGTCATTTTTCGTCTCCTTTTTTACACCGCAATAATGTGAATCATTCAGAGCCGCGTCCGTGCAAAACTCAACCGCCCAAAAGCACTCCGCTGGGCATTCTATCACCTGCCAAAATAATTGTCAAAGGGGCGTTTGGATATTTCTTTCTGCGTATCAATTCCGCATATCGATTTTGGCACAACGTTCCCGACTCCTTGACCGCAGGCTGCGGCTTCCTCGCATCTCCATCGAACCCGTGGAGTAGGGCTATTCAAGCGACATGGGGCAAAACGTGATGAGGGCTGTATGAGGAGTGGGTATCGGCTTGCGTCTTGGTTAATAATATGCTCTAATGCGCCGGTTTTGACGTTGGTCGTATTCCGTATGGGGGACGGGGGAATGAAAGTTGGAATCGGTTATGGCGATAGCCCGGAAACCACCGAAGGGGCGGCCCTTGCTGTCGGAAAGGCCATCGAGCAAGCTGGTCGGTCCGATCCCTGTGATTTCGTTTTGCTTTTTGCCACAGCTAGGCATGACCAAACGATCCTGCTGGACACCGTGGCCTCCGTGGTAGGGAACGATGTTCCGATTTACGGTGGTGGCACGGCTGGAGTGATTACCAACGATTATTACGGCTATGCGGGCGATCAAATCGGCGTGGTCTGCGTCTGGCTGGACGGCGTCCACTGCGAAGTGCTCGTAGAAAGTGGTATGAGTGAGAGTGAAGAGGCCGTGGGCGAAAGACTCGGCAGACGGCTCAGCACTCATTTTGCCCAAATGGGCATCACGCCCGCAGAAATCCCGGATGTGCCCGTCATGCTGTTCTACGACATGGTTGATCTTGCCAACGGATTTCGGCTCTTGACGGCCACGCCGCTATTGAAAGGCATTGAAAAAGGACTGGATGACCGTCCGCAAGGCGACAATACAGCCAACCGCAAAGTCGCCGGCCACCCCAACTTGGCCGGCATTGGCATGATCGGCAACCATTCTTGCGCGCCCATGAATCAATGGATTGGTCACGGTATCGGTTCGTCGAATGCCATTGCCTTGGTACTTTCTGGTGACATTCACATGGATACCGTCGTGATTCACGGTTGCCGCCCTGCCACGCCCTACTACACGGTCACCAAAGCGGCAGGCCAGTGCATTTTGGAAATTAACGGCGAGCCGGCCATTCCATTCATTGATAAATTGCTCGGCTCAGCCATTTCCCCGGAACAGTATCCATTCTTCCTGACTTTCGGCGTCAACCACGGTGAACGATGGGGCGAATACCAAGAAGAGAATTACGCCAGCCGCCTCTGCTGGAACATCGACAAGGCGCGTAACGGCATTGTCATGTTCGAGCCGGACATGGTGGCGGGCACGGAATTTCAGTTGATGTATCGTTCACTGGAGCCGGATTACATCAGGCCGAAAATCGACAAAATGTTCGATGAGCTGGGAAATCGTGAACCGATTTTCAGTATGTTTGCAAACTGCGCAGGCCGGTCGATAGGCTACGGTGGCGCGGAATTGGAAGATGCCACGGCTCTCCAGCAGGCCGTAGCGGGCAGGACATCGGTTTTCGGACTCTACAACGGTGTTGAGATCGCATCCATCAACGGTCGTCTGCGCAGTCTCGATTGGACCGGCGTTTTTTGCTTATTCTCGCAGCGCAAAGAAGGGCAGTGTGATGTGCGGCAGTGCGATGGTGCTACAACGCTTCCACCACCTGTCGCAGGCGTGGCGGCTTGGGACAAGCATCGGGCATCAAAAATTTCGGCCCCGGGGGCACCGGAAAAAGTCAACTGCGAGCATCTGGTCAAAATGGCTGAGCAGAATGCGGCCAAAATTCTCGCGCTCGACATGGCCTCGGTCGCCATTCGGCTTGAGTTGGAGCAAAAACGTCGCAGTTTTGCGTTGCTCAGCGAATTGGCCGTGTCGCTGCTTCAAAACATCGGTGACGAAAACGTGTTCATCACCGTGGCACAGCGCATCAATGCCGCCCTGAACATGCAAAAAACCGTCGTCTTGAAAAAAGGAGCCGATGGACTTTTCTCGCCCCTGGTCCTCCAAGGATACCCAACGCGAGCAAAAGCCGCGTTTGCCGGTCGGCCCATTGAGCTTCCGGTTGAAATGCTCGAACCCGGCGGAGGCGTCTTGGTCACCGGGGCCGATCCGCCGGACCGTTTCGGCGAAATACGAAAATTGCTCGGCTTGCCGTTTTTCACATCGTCGCCGATCATGCTGCAAGGCAAAGTGTTCGCCGTCCTGATTGCCGGACGATTGGTGGAAGCCATTCCCTACATGATTCGCCTGAGCCGCAGCGATCAAGAAACCGTCCAAGCCCTCGGAGCCATGCTTTCTGCCGTGCTGATCGGCCAACATCTCAAGGCCTCGGAGGAACGGAATCGCGTGATGGTCGAGATGGCCCCGCTGAACTGCGTTTTTTGGGACGAAAATTGCCTCCTGACCGATTGCAATCAGGAAACGCTTTCTCTATTCGGTTTTTCGGACAAAGCGGATTTTATCGCTCGATTTCCATCCCTGTCGCCGGAGTATCAACCTGATGGCCGGTCATCCGCCGAGGTACTCCAGGCAGCATTGCAGGAAGCCTTTGTTTTCGGCGATGCGCAGTGTTCATGGATGCACTTGACGACAACGGGCGAACCGCTTCCAACGGAGGTGACTCTCGTGCGTATTCCCAAGGGAGGCAGTTTTGGTTTGGCCGGTTACGTGCGTGATCTGCGAGATCGCCATGCCGCCCAGCACTACGCTCTCCAGTATGCCGCCGAAAAGACGGAATTTTTGGCGGCGATAAGCCACGAAATCCGCACGCCGATGAACGCGATCCAGTCGATGGCCCGCGTGGCCCAAGAGCTGCAAGGTTTGTCGGAGAGCCAGCAGTATCAAATCGATCACGGCATTCGCTCGACCCAGCTGCTGACCTCGGCCATCGAAACGATTTTGGATTTTTCCACACTGGATTCGGGGCGGCTGGCCTTGGAAATCACCGAGATTTCCGTGAGGAATTTGGTTGAAGGCGTCGGTGGCATGGTGCAAAACGAGGCGGACGAAAAATCCCTGTACCTCCACATACAAGTCGATCCTGACGTGCCGGAGCTTGTTCTGGGCGATGGCACGCGGCTCCAGCAGGTGCTGTTCAACATCGTGGCCAATGCCATCAAATTTACCGAAATCGGCGGCGTAACCATTCGGGTTTTACGGCAACCGGAGGGACAGCAAGACGAAAAGGGCGAGGCCGCTTTGGTGTTCGAGATCAGTGATACGGGCATTGGGATCGCTGAGGATCAGAAAATCGATCTCTTCAAACCGCTCTCGGCGGGCAACACCACCTACACGCGGAAACATGCCGGCATGGGCATGGGGCTTGCCGTCAGCAAGAGCTTGGCAACACTGATGGGGGGGACTATTTCCGTCGAAAGCCGCGTCCAAGAGGGAAGTACCTTCCGAATGGCTCTCACGTTTTCGTTGCCGGAAGAAAAGATCGACACCGGAAGCGGAATTTTGCGGTCTCTTTCGCCGGAGCAACGACACCGGCGCGAACACTATCGCAAATTGTTGCGTGGAATGCGGGTGCTTGTGGCCGACGACAACAAAGTCAATCAGATCATTATGCGGGAATTGCTCGTTTCCGTCGGCGTCGAAGTCACTATGGCGGAAAACGGCCTCGTCGCGCTGGAAAAATTGCGGGAAAAGAGTTTTGATATGGTGTTGATGGACATACAGATGCCCGAAATGGACGGCCTCACGGCGGCGGCGCAGATTCGTGCGGACGCTCGCTACGACGGACTGCCGATTATCGCCGTGACGGCCAACGCCAGCCCGGAACACAAACAGGAAAGCCGCGAGGCAGGCATGAACGACCATCTCACGAAGCCTGTCGACGCGGAAAAGCTCTATAGTGCCCTAGCAGCGTGGAACAAGCGAACGTGAGGCGATTCTGAATACGTTCAAAACCGCCACATCGCCGTGGCCGATAAGCGGTGTTCTTCATAGCCGGAAGCGAAATCGAAAACGTAATCGATGCCGAGCAACGTATTTTTGCGTTCCGATTTCAGGCCCGTGGCAAATCGACCGCGCGAATCCCACGGCTTGATTGATTCTGCCAAGAATGAGCCGGTCACGTTGCCGTCGACGAACGAGGATGACATCGCAGGCCGGTCGCCGAGCAGTTCGGGAATCCACGCCGCCGAAACGTAGGGCGCGATGTTCCTGCCCCGACGACTCCACATTTTGTCGATGGTCAGCGAAATCGGCAACTCCAGCGAGTGATAGGTCGATGATTTCAGTCGCATGGCCGAGTTTGTGCCGAAGCCGGGAATGTTTTGGAAAGGGCTTTGGCCACTCCCGTTTTCTGCAACAGAACCATTGCGCAAGCCAACATAGTCAAGCCCCACACCCAGAACAGCCCTGTGGCCGCGGCGGAATTTTCGCTCTTTTTTCGCATTCAGCCGCAACGTCCAAGCGTCCTGATCGAACGAAGCGCGATTGTCGAATCGTGCGTAATCAGGAAAGATGACACTTCTTTCGGCATCGTTCCAGCCGTGCGAGTAACCGAGCGAGGCGTCAAAGGACGGGCTGCCGAAATTACTGACGGCGACTCTGCGCTCGACAAACACGGCAGCGTGGAACAGGTCGGCTTCGACTTCACCGGCGTAATCGCGCATGTTCTGCGTCTGGCCGTTGTAACCCAGGGCGAAACCGCAGCTGGTGTTTTTGAACGATTTCACACCCCCCAGTGCAAGGCCGTAAGCATCGACATCATAACCACTGAAACCGTCGCGTGAATCCTGCCGCGTCCAGAATCCAAACGGCGTGGCAAACCAATTCCAGGAATTCGTGCTATCAGAACAGGCCGCTTCGCAAGCACGGCAACCCGCCAGTTTCGTTTCACTACACTTGCGGCTCCTTGTGCTGTCGGAAATTTGATCCGTGAAAGCACGAATACCGCGAACCGAAGCCAACACGCTGTCGGCGTAGAGTTCGGATTGGCACATGCTCAGGGCCACTGCCGAGCGGCGCAGTGCGTTTTCTCGCATGTTCATGTAATAAAACTGCACGTCGTTGCCGTGAAAACTTCCGGCGGGAAATGGTGTGCCACCGCCCATTCCGTACACGTCCGAGTCGGCAGTGGACACAACGACGCCCCGGTTCGTATCGACTTTCGCATCGGCCACGCCGTCGGTCAGAGCATATTCGCCGCTTGCATCGGGCAGAAAGGAGCCGAGGTTCATTTTAAGGCCAGCATAAGTTCCGTCGCGTCGCCAATTGAGCGGGTTAATCGAAATCGCGCCGGGCAGTACGACGGGATTGTTGCCTGTCGTACCGGGGGCTTCCGTGTTCCACGAGATGATTTTTTGAATATCATCGGAGCCGTTTGCGAAACCCAAGTGCGGGTTTGCGGCCAGAAATTCTTCCGTCACGGAATACCCGATGGCATACGCAGCCACCATGCGTTCATAGATTTCCGGGTGTTCCTTCATGTACTCGGAAAGTACGAAAAGCATCATGTTCGAGCCTTGCGAATGCCCGGCCAAAATAAAGGGCCTGCCGTCGTTAAAATTCTCAAAATAATAATCGAGGGCCGCAAACACGTCCTCCTTAGGAATGCCGTTCAAAATTTCTGTCTGCTGGTCGATGGATAGTCCCAGCGTGATATTGGCATTGACCTGCCGGTAATAGGGAGCGTAAAGATTGGCCAGCGGACCGAAGGCCGTTGCTTGGCGTTCGAAAACCGCCGCGGCACTTGTCAGCATGGACGGTTCGTCGATGTCGCTGTAAATCTGGTCGGGCGATGTCGGCGTCCAAGCCGTGGGGACCGGATTCTTGCTGTCCAACGGCACACTGATCCACCGGGCAGGGTCGGAGTAATCGACATTCGACTGCGCGGCGACATTGATTCCAAACAAGCAAGCGAAAACCAAAAGGGCGAGATCAAAAAGCAATCGGCGCGTTGGGGTGGGCATTGCTGGACTGGTAACTGTGATAGTGCTGCCTGTGAAACTGCGTAAGAACGGGCTTCACACCCCATCGGCAATTGGGCACAGTATCCCCAGCGATTCTCCGAACATTCCGATTTTGACGGTTTCCGACGCGAGCTGGTGAAAAAGGATGACCCTGATCGTTTTGACCGTCACGGAGGCAGAAGTAGCGGAGTCAAGGAGCTGAAATTCCGCCTATTTGAACTCCGGCATAGGAATGGCGAGCATGGCGGCGATGGCGCGAATGAGTTCCGCTTCTCGCTTCGTGACAAGAGCATCGTGTTCAACGCAAGTCAAACAGGCGGCGAAAATTGTCTTTTTCAAGCCCGGCTCCGTTTCGGCCAGTTTTCGCAATCCCCGGTCGAATTGCGAAACCGAACATTCCGCAGGTTGGGGCATGGATACATTGGTTGCCCAATCCCGTAAGGCCGCATGAAAAGCACGCTGGGCTTGCTCTTGAGTGTCATGTCCCCAGTAGGCGAGATAGGCGGTTACGATGGTGATCGCGTCCATCACTTGATCCAGTCGGTAATATCGCACGGAAAGTTTTTTGGCCAAACCGAAAAAGACGTCAAGGTCACGCAACAAGACGGCTTTCAGCGTGTACTCGAACAAGTCCATTTTCTGATCGGCTGCAATCAGCGAGTCGACGGCGGCGGAAAATTGCTGGTACTGATTGAGTGTGAGTTGACGCAATGCCGACGAAATTTTTTGGGCCAACGGAATACGTGCTTCATCGGCCAGCGCGGAGATTTCGTCGCCGAAAAGCCGTTGCGTTTCCTTGATGACAAAATCGGTTTCCATGCCGGCCAGCGAGGAAAGTTGTTTTTGCCGGATTGCCGAATCTTGGTCGAGCAGCAGAGCGTAAAAGGTCGCTTTTGCCGTCAGCGGATTTCGGGCGGCTTCAGAAATGGACTCTGGAATTTTTCCAATCTTGTCCGCCGCACCGGAAACTCTATTCTGATCGACGGCCCCGCCAAATTGCCCAATGCCGTCCAAAATGCCGATGGTGGAAAATTTTTCAAGGCCGGCGTATCCGTCCCCTTGCCCTTCGGAGAGTGGGCTAGGGTGAGGGAGTGTACGACTCTTTTGAGGTGGATTCAGCTTCCCTTCCGCCCGAATGTTGACCGGCAAAACCCGCTGCGGAAATTTGCCGTCGAATGAAGGGTCAAGCCGCCGGATTCGCGTGGTGAGATCGGGATGGGTCGCAAAAAGTCCGCCCAACGAGAACAGTGAACTGACGTTGCCGAAAAAAAGATGGCTGGCCTCGGCGGCGTGCTCGTTTTGCACCGCGCTGCCGACATTGGGACTGCCGATTTTTTTGAGTGCCCCGGCGATGCCATCCGTCATACGTGTAAACTGCACGGCGGAAGCGTCGGCCAGATACTCGCGTTGCCGCGATACCGCCGCCTTAATTATGGCACTAAACAACACGCCGACATAGCCGATGACCATCACGCCAAGCCCGACGAGCAGCATAACCAGCCCGATTCCCGCCCCGCCGCCTTTATCGCTGCTCCGTGAATTGCCGCCTAAAGCGGCATAATATGACATGCGCATGGCATAATAACCGACCAGCGCGAGAATTTGTAGCCCGAACAAAACGCCGATGAGACGGATGCCAATACGCATATCGCCGTTCAAAATATGTGAAAATTCATGGGCCAAAACGCCTTGCAACTCGTCGCGTGTCAACAGTTCCATCGTGCCGCGGTTGACGGCCACGACGGCCTCGCTTGGCGAACTTCCGGCGGCGAAAGCGTTGATGCCGGCCTCGTTATCCATAATGTACACCGGCGGAACCGGGACACCCGATGCCAGCGAAATCTCTTCGACGATGTTCATCAATCGCCGTTTGGCCAAGTCGTTCGTATCCGGCGAAACGAGACGCCCGCCCATCATTTCCGCGACGGCCTTGCCGCCGCCAACGGAAAGTTGCATCGTTTTGAAAAAACTGCCGCCCAGAACCAAAATGGAAACTCCGCCGACCACCAGCGGAAAAAGCGTGGGATCAAAAAAATAATTTTTGCCCAGCTTCAGCGCATCATCGCCGCCGGCCATCAGTACCACGCAAACAAACAGGGCGTAAACCGCCGCGATCAAACCGCAGACGGCTATGGCGAACAGCGCGATGAGCAATGTGGTGCGATTTTTGGCACGTTGTTGATTTTGAAAAAAGTCCATGATGTGAGGCAAAAGTTCCTTTCCGCGTAAAATTTGAGCCGATGACGCAACATGCCTCCGGCGCAGGGCCGCGACTTTCTTTGCCGCGTCCCACTACGCGCGGTCGCCGCTACGGCCATGTTTTACGCAGAGGGGGGTCGGATTGAGCGGCTATCGTTTCTTCATACCATTTCTTCCATCTCGCTGCACGTTGCCGGGAAGGCGAAAGCTCGGATGCAAAATCTTGGCCGTCTGCAAGGCCGTAATCTTTTCCGGCCAGACGTGGCAAACCATCCAAGGCCGCCCGACGGACGCTGCCGTTCGTGTCATCAAGGTAGCGAATCAAGACATGGGCGAAAACGTCGTCTTCGAGAGCCGCCATCGTTTTCGCAACGGCAATTTTCGTGCCCGGTTCCGAAGAAGCGGCCAGCCGGAACAACGCTTCCGTACCCTTCGCACCGCTATCGTTACCGCCGAGCCGGTGCAGCGCGGCGGCCACATCCAATTGCACGGACAAATCGTCTTCCCGTAATCTTGTCTCCAAAACAGGGGCGATGACCTTGCGCATTTCTTCACAGGCGTCATCATCCAAACCGTTGAATATGGCCACGACGGCAATCAGCCCGCCACGCAGCACTTCCCGATTCGGCTCGTAAAGTAACGGAATCAGTGCCGGAAGATCGTCAACGCCGCCGCACTGTGAGAAAAAATCACACGCCTGCCGCCTCAATTCCGCTGATTCCGATTCAAGGAACTGTTTGGCCAAACATCGCGCACAAGTTTCATCAGCCGAAACCAACGCTGCCAGCAACGGTGTCAGTACCAGCGTATCGTCTTGCTCGACGGCCTTGTGCAAAATCCTTTCGCAGGCGAACAATGACGGCGTCTGCACGGCGCAAGTCCGTTTGATTTCCGCTGCACCCTTTCGTCGTTCCACCGGATCGTCGGAATCGAGCATGACAATTGCCGCGAACAACGGATCGACTTCCGCCAGCACCTCATCCAGCGAAACGGGAATATTCCGTCGCTCGCTTTCGTACAAATAACTCAGGTACGGCAACAATCGTGCGCCCAAGGCACTGAGACGCTCTCGCGCCGCCTGACGCGCTTTCGGCGAGGTGGTCGACTTTCGCCATTCATCCAAGCCTCGGCGAGCTTCCTCCAGCATCGGATCGTTCGGACTGATGTTGTTCGCCCCCGTTTTAGCTCCGCTTTCCAGAGCCAAACCCTCGTTGTTCTCGGAGTTGTACAAAAAATCTTGAAAGCTCTGGACAAGTCGCTCATGTTGTTTCGCATCTTGAGTCGGTTGCCGAACGGCGTCGAAAAAGCCGGTATCGACGCCAAAACTTTGCAACGCTTCGACTGCGCGACGCCTCGTGCCGGGCACGGGACTTTTGGCCGCCTCAAGCAGGATTTCGCCCCGCTGCGGTATCGGCCAAGTGGCGACGGCGTCCAGCACGGCCTGTTGCAGTCGTTCATTATTTTCGGCCATGAATTTTTTTGCCACGGCCAGTCCCTGCGTGGTTTGTCGTTGCGACAATGCTTTGGCCACCTCGATCCGCACTTTGGCATCGGTGTCGCCGGCCAAGCGAAACACGTCATCCAGTTCGCCGAATTTTCGCAACGCCGCCACGGCCTGCGCGCGGTTTCCCGGCTCTATGTCTTTCAAACGCGGCTTGATAACCGAAATCGCTTCGCGGCAATTCGCCTCAGCCAAGGCGTCCAACGCCGTTTGCCGCAGCAGGGCGGTGCGGTTCAAATCACCGCCGATACGCTCCAAAATATCCGGCACGCGCCAATAGCCCAGCGTGCGGATGAGTTCGACACGCACGAGTTCGCCGGTCTCGCGGTTCACATTTTCAAGAAAGGCGGGGGGAAGTTCCTGTCCCGGAGTACTGGTAAAATGAGGATGAGGATTACTCGTTCTCGATAAGTCGTTGTCGGAAGAGAATTTTCGCTGTGAACAAAGCCGCCAAAGCCGGGCGGCGGCCAGCCGCGTCTCGTATACTTGTGCATACAGAGGTTCGATAAAACAGGCATGTTCCCACGGCTCCATTTTTTCCGCAACCGCAAACAATAATTCCTGCCACAAAAGCGGGATGCCGCCCTCGGTTTTCTTCTTGGCGAAGCCGGCCTGCGGATTGAAGGATTCCCGCTCCGTTTCTTTGAAAGACTCCATCAGAGCGATCAGCGTTTCCGCGGGAACATTCTGCAACTTGCCCAGCGTTTCCACCGCCGCACAGCGTAATTCCGTTCTAAAATTCTTGTCGGAGACAATGCTGAGCAGTTCCTCCGCGACAAGCTGATCGCCGTCGCGGCCCATGAGGATCGCGGCGTTGGCTCGGAGCAGCCTGTGTTTTTTGCCTGCATAAACCGGGTCGGATAGAAAGATTTTCGAGCTTGTTCGCTCTCCTGCTGGCACGCTGGCCAACTGCTCCATTTCGTTATGAAACCAACGCCATGTCGACGGCAAACCGGTCACGTACTGAACGGACTGCCGGTTCTGTCGCTTGGCTCGGTCTTTATCGGATAAGTTGAGCATGCCCATACTCTCCGCTCTTTGCCTGACCGACGAGTTCGCCGAGCCGGGAAAGGGGTCTTTCATGTCGTTGTCGATCCAACGATCCAGCACAAGATTTCTCGCCCAGGCGTCCTTGGACAGGATCGCTTCCTGTTCCGCCAAGCCGGCACGATACGTTTCGTCGGCCTCCGCCACCGGTTCCGCCGAGTCGGACTCAACCGTGGTTTCAGAAACGGCGGCCGGCCCGGCAATTTTTGAAGCACTCGCTTCCGTAGCGATTTCTTCGGGCGCGGGAACATCAGAAACGGCGGCTTGCAAAAAAGGATCATGTAGATTACGGGGCGGCGAGTATGCCGGAAGTTCCGATTCCAACGATGTCGAGACCAAGGACGTGGGCGCAGAAAAAGGCGTCAACGAGCAGCCTGCGAAAAGCAGAGCTGTTGCGACAAGTGCCGTTCGCAAAAAAATTTTCGCGTCATCCATAACGCAACGAAGGTATGGGGCGTAAGGTATTACGTGTAAGGCGGGAAACAAAACCCCTACAGTTGCCACACGATACTTTACACCTTGTTCATGTGCCCGCACCGGAAATAATGCCGTCCAGTTCCGTGCCAAACGCTTGTAGCGCGTTTCTGATGTCGAGCAAATTGACGTTGAGCACCTTTTCGTCCGCCGCCTGGGTTCGCCCCGACGGCGGCGGTGTACGACCTCGCCCCGTTGCGTTGTAGCCTGCCGAAGTGCTGCCCGTGCTCCCCATCATCGCATTCCGTGCTCTAAGTTCCGTTTCGGGCGGCCCCTCGTCGAGGATTTTGAAAAGCGGCACCACGCCTTTGGTCATCATCGCGGTGATGTTATTCGCAACGGCATCATCTTGCGGCAACATGGGCTGGATTCCTTGCGTTGCGGTCCCGGTGTGACGGTTTCCACGCAGGCCATAAACAATATTCTGGACATTGGACTTGATACTTTGAACAGCTCCCGCGACATCGCTTTTTCCTTCCAGCGTCATACTGGCATAAGGGGGGTCAACTTCCATACCCGGCGCGGTGGGCATGGAGGTGCTCATCGAACCCATCGAACTACTTCCCATACCACTGCTTCCCATCGTCACTCGTGCCTTATCTCGAAGCTGTATCACCGTTTGAAGCTCCTCATCGCACGTCGTTTTCATCAGCGTAATCAGCACGGTCGCATACGCTTGGTAGTTCAAATTCGTTCCCGCCGTCGCGGCGGCTTGGTAATCCAAATCTCCAAGCGTCCGGGCCGCCTTGGTTCTGATTTCCAACGTTTCCGAAACGTCGCCCATCAGGGCCACAAGAGCATTGATCGTTTTTCCGCCCGTACCGACCGATTTCAGTCCGGCGAGGCCATCCATGGCGACACTGCGGAACCAGTCTTTCATGTCCTGCTCTTCGCGGTTCACGTTCTGACCGGGCCTGCCGGCACTGATGATCGACAAGAAAAAATTCGGGACGGTTTCATTTTTCAGCGTTTCATCTTCAATTCCCGCGCCAGCATGGCGAACGACGCCGTTCAGGGCGGCCAACTTGATAAATTGCGGGGTGTCCGCCTTTTGATATTCCGCAATCAAGTAGGGCAAGGTCGGCGCATACAGCGTTGGCGGAGCGTTGCGCGCCGCAGGCTCACGCAGGGTCAGGCGACCGATGGCAAACACGGCATTGACGCGAGCGGAAGGATGTGCGAGCGGATCGGCGGCCATTTTTTGCAGCGTCTGGAACGATTTATCGAGAAGATAAGTCCGTGCATTGCCCGTGACCGCCTGAAAGTCCTTGAACAGGTCTTGCACGCCTTCCTGAGCCGTACCCGCCGACACCATCTGGCCCTCACCGAGGTCTTCCAAAGCCGTCCAGCGGGCAAAATAATACTTGTCGAAAAATTGATCCAATGCCGCCCTGTCCGAATCCACATTTCCCGACCGGAAGGCACTGAAATAGCCGTCTTTTTTGGCTGCCAAGGCCGGATCGTATTCCCAGCTTTTCACTTCCAAAAGCTGAGCTTGTACCGGCGGCGTGCAAAGGAGAACGAAGAAAGCAACTGCGTATTTTGACATCAAAGGACTCTCGATTGGGCGATGAAGTAGTAACGAAGTGGCATAGCGAGCCATGACGCAACCTATAGCATAGCGATTTTCTATGGCCTTTGTCAAGGGAATCGGCGATTGTGTCGGTCGTTTTTTGCGGTATTTTTTTCCGATGAATCGACCGTTTACTTTTCCCCATCTGTCATGTAGAATGTGGCAACGTTTGTTTTCGCCACTGCCCAATCAAGGAAAGGAACCCGAAACGATGAGCCAAACAGACAACACCGACCCCGTTGATGATCTTGTCCAGCCCGCTGCCGAAAATTCCGGCACGGCTTCCGCCGCCTCTACACCCGGCGATCTGGAATGGACCTACTCCGGCAAAGCCATGCGGGCCGTGTGCATTTTGTACTGGTGCATCACGATCATGCTGGTGGCCTTCGGGGTTTACTTGACCATGTTCGCCGGCCTGAACGATTACTACTTGCCCATCTGGGGCTGCTCGCTTGGTGTGGCGGCGGTACTCTGGCTGGTATTCTACACCGTTTATTTTTACCGGACGTTGACGATTCGCTACAAAATGACGGATCAGCGGCTGTACACGTACCGCGGGCTGTTCACGCGGACGAGCGATTCGATGGAACTGTTGTTTATCGAAGACATCCTGTTGATCCAAACGCTTTGGGACCGGATTTTGAACGGCGGCGTGGGCACGATCGTGATCCGTTCGTCCGCCGACCAGTCGCACCCGGAGCTAAAAATCACCGGCGTGGATGGGCCGCAGGAAATTTTCACCCGGATCGACGCCGTCCGCACGGAACTGCGGAAAAAGCGGGCGATTATGGCAACGTGAAAATAGATCGTTGAAAGTGGAGAATTGACACTTGCGTCAGAAATCATTGTTACAGGAAGGTCATAAGCTCATCGAAGATCGTTTTTCCGATTCCGCGGAAATCGTGCTATCGAATGGGGATGCGCTTGATTGCCTACAGTCGTGCCCAGACGGTTTTGCGCGGCTAATCATCACTTCCCCACCTTACAATATTGGAAAAAAATATGAGTTACAGACAAACCTCGAAAGTTATCTTGCCAAACTTGAACCCATGTTGGAGCAATTGATTCGTGTTCTTGCCCCGGCTGGCTCTTTGTGTTGGCAGGTGGGGAACTACGTAGAAAAGGGCGAAGTCTTTCCACTCGATATTCATTTTTACCCGATTTTCAAAAAGCGGGGCCTCAAACTCCGCAATCGCATTATTTGGACATTTGAACATGGTTTGCATTGTTCGCACCGCTTTTCCGGTCGCTATGAAACCTTGCTGTGGTTCACAAAAAGCGATGAGTACGTTTTCAATCTTGATCCGGTGCGTGTTCCGTCGAAATACCCCGGCAAAACGAATTTTAAGCCCGGCCCGAAATATGGCTTGCCGTCGGGAAATCCGCTGGGAAAAAATCCGAGCGACATTTGGAAATTTATGGAACAAGAATGGGAAACCATGCTGTGGAATATCCCCAATGTCAAAGCAAACCATCCTGAAAAAACGCTTCATCCTTGCCAGTTTCCTATCGAGTTAGTCGAGCGTTGCGTGTTGTCGATGACGAATCCCGGCGACTGGATTTTGTTTTGCGGGGTCGGTTCAGCTTTGCTCGCGGCCGTAAAATGCGACCGTCGGGCTATGGGTTGCGAAAAAGACTCTGTTTATATTGATGAAGCAAAAAAACGAATGGAGCTGCTTTTTGCCGGGATATTGCCGTATCGACCATTGGGAAAACCCGTCCATCAACCGACAGGCAGGGAAAAAGTTTCAAAAATACCGGAACAGTGGCTTCAGGAGAAAAGGAAATGATCGTGGCGGGTGAGTATTCGTTTAATAACGGCGAGCAGGTTGTGAAGAAAAAGTATCCGGCACTCCTACGTGAAATCGAGGCCGTCATCGCGGCTATTGATGCGTCGAAATGCAAAACGAAAGAAAGCCGAGAAGTTACCATGCCGGGCCGCCTGCTTTTTTCTCCTACCGAGCTGAATGATTGTTTCAAATCGCTCTTCGTGGAAAAAGGCTGGAATCCGCAGCGTGTGCCCTGTGAGTATCCAACCAATTTTTATCGAAAAGATTATGAGCCAAAGCCCTTGCGGAAAGGTGCTTTCCGTGAGATGGATTTCATCAAGCAAAAACTTGGCGTGGAGATTCAGTTTGGCAAGTATTCCTTCATGGTTTATAATGTCGCGGCCAAAATGACGATTTTCCGAAATCTTGGATACATTGATACAGGCGTTGAAATTGTGCCGGTCAAGGCACTTGCCGAAGAAATGAGCAGCGGTGTGAGCTATTTCGAGCAGTTTGTTTGGGATTTGGAGCAACGCGGAACCGCCGACATTGATATTCCCGTACTGATACTCGGAATTGACGCCTAGACCCAAAAACTGAATCATGAACTAAAACGCAAGCGGTGTATTCCCTTACACCCAATACCCTACACCTTCCATGCTTGAAATCAAGAACCTGAAAAAGTCGTATTCTCTTCCTGACGGCGAGGATTTGCCGATTCTCGACATTCCAAAGTGGGCCGTCGACGCGGGCGAGCAAGTCGTGCTCGTCGGGGCCAGCGGCTGCGGAAAAACCACGCTGCTGCACATCGTGGCCGGCATTCTCAAGCCCACGTCGGGCCACGTTCTCATCGACGGCTGGGATACGCCCATTCTGAGCGAAGCGGAACGCGATCAATTCCGGGCACGCCGCATCGGTTACGTTTTCCAGACATTCAATCTGCTGCAAGGTTTTACGGCCTTGGAAAATGTCATGGTCGGCATGACTTTTGCGGGCGGTCGCAGCGAGCGGAATCGGGCGAAAGACCTGCTGGAGAAAGTCGGGCTGGGCCATCGTTTGCATCACAAGCCGGCGCAACTTTCGGTGGGCGAACAGCAGCGAGTTTCCGTGGCCCGGGCACTGGCGAACAAGCCGAAACTGGTTTTGGCCGACGAACCGACAGCCAACGTCGATGTCGGCAATCAGCAGCAGGTCATCGACATGCTCCGCAACACGTGCGAGGAGGAGAACGTCGCGCTCATTTTGGTCACACACGCCCCGGAGGTGGCCAAGCAGTTCAGCCGTGTGGATCAATTGGCCGAGGTGAATCTCGTCGTGTCACGCCGCGCGGCGGGCATGACGGATCATTTGGAGATGCCATCAGAGCAGCAACCATGAGGAGGGGATGTGGGCCTGCTTGTCGGCAAGAGGTTGCACGCCTTGTCGCGTTGCCCGCGCAGGGACAAAAGCCGGAAAGAAGGTCACACTCGACCGCATTGACGGAGTAGGGCGTGGTCTGCCGTCGCATGTATTTCAGGATTACTGCGCTGGTACTTTGCTGCTTTCGCGGGAATAACGGTTAGAAAACAACGCTAGTGTATGGTATAATCCGGCCTGCGGTTCGCTCGCTTCCGACTCCACCTCCTAACCCCTCTTCCCGTGTTCTTATTCACGCCCTGTCAAGTCGGTGCCGAACCGGTGCTCAAAAAGGAAATTCGGCGGCTGTTTCCCGAATTTCGGCCTGCCTTTTCACGACCGGGCTTCGTGACCTTCAAGTTATCCGACGGCGATTGGGACCTCGATATGGCCGCCCACGATCTGTCGGATCAGTCCGTTTTCGCTCGGACTGCCGCATGGTCTTTGGGAGCCATTGAGGGCGATACGCCGGAAATCATTGCGGAACAGGCATGGAAACTTGTCGCAGAAAGTCGTCGATACGTCAACCGCCTTCATATTTTTAGCCGCGACCCATGCGTTCCCGGCGACCGTATTCGAGGTGGCAGCCGAGAAAACGGCCTGCGTGAGGACACCGGTTTCGAGCCGGGCATAACGGCAGAAGATCGCCTTTTGCATAAAGCCCTTTTCGAGACGGCTCCGCAGGCAAAATTTCTCGGCGTCGGGGCCGCCGATCTTGAGCACCCGGCCTTGCTTGAAGAGACGGTGCTCGACATTGTTCGCGTCGATCCGGGGCGGTGCATGGCAGGCTTGCACACCATCATGGCCGGTTCACCGATTCAAGCCCATTACCCCGGTGGCGTGATTCCGATTCAGATGCCAACTGGGGCGTCTGAACGTGCCGTGTCGCGGGCATGGCTGAAATTTGAAGAGGGCCTGCGCTGGGCAGGCTTTCCGATTGGCCAAGGCACATGCTGCCTTGATATCGGTGCTTCACCCGGCGGCGGTTCGCAAGCGTTGTTAAGCCGAGGAGCCAAGGTGATCGGCGTCGATCCCGCCGAAATGGCCCCGCAGGTCTTGAGTCATCCGAATTTTACGCACATTCGTGGCCGAATCAATCAGACGAAACGTTCGCAGTATAAAAACGTGCGCTGGGTCATTTCCGATATGAACGTCGCCCCGAACTACACTTTTGACGTGCTCGAAGAACTTCTGGCCAGACCTGATGCCAAAATTCAAGGGATGCTTTTCACCCTCAAGCTGTTTCAATGGTCACTGGCCGACGACCTCACCAAAACCATCGCATGGTTTCGGCGTTGGCGTTTCGATGAAGTGCGTATCAAGCAACTGGCATTCAATCGGCAGGAAGTGATGGTGGCAGCGTTGAAGAAGAGGGGATGAGATCGCCACTCAAGCCCTGCGGTCATAGACCACAACGCCACACCAACTCTTAACTCGCCCTAAAATACTTCGGGGAATACGGTTTTTGCCTCTTGCCAGTTGTCCCAGCCTTCGCGCCACACCAGCATGTCGGCACTGATTCGCCCCTGCTGAATCCACGACAGCACCACGGAGCTTGCCGCAGGCCCATACTGGGGGCCATCGGGCACTTGGACATACCAAACAGCATTGGCGTCCTGCAAAGCCGGATTGGTGGCCGTACTTGCCGGCGGGGATTCTGCCGGTGGAAACTCCGCTATGAGCAATTCGGCGGCATCATCACCCTTTGCTAAACTCACTTTTGCCGTGGAAGGCGGAGTATCGACAGTCTGCCGTCGCTGTTCTTCATCATGCAACTCTTTGCTGCTTTTTCGCGTACTTTTCAAAGGAATCACAAGCCGCGCACCGCACTCCGGGCAGAAGCCGGTTTTGCCGGCCAAGTGCTCCTTGACATTCAATTTATGTCCATTCGGACAGAAAAAACGAATACCCATTGAAAATTGGCAACTGACAATTGATGATTTTAGGACACAAGCGGATTTCCTTGTTGTGACGGCTAAATCGCCTGCGTTCTGAGATTCCCATTCGCCTTGTTACCCCTCCCCCTCGCCGCCCGATCAGGCAGGCGTCCGGCGTGATCCGCCGCCATCCGTCATTCCCGCGAAGGCGGGAATCCCAAGCCCCCTCACCCACGGTGCTCTCCGGCGAGGCGAGGGGACTCATGCTATCCGTGTGCTGGTTCTCCTATTTTTCCACGCACGCTCTAAAACAACGCCTTACCAGTAGTATCCAGCAGGGCGACACCAGCCACGATAAATGTAGCGAGGAGGATAGGCCGGATAGCAGGTCGGGGCTACAACCACCGGGGCCACGACGACAGGCCGAGCGACAACAGGGCGGCAAACTCCGAACAGACCACGCCGGTACGCAACCGGGGCGCAGCAGGGATCACAACAAGGATCACAGCAGCT
>QMCD01000914.1_pt1 | contig 19506 bp, 16 predicted proteins | sample 1821841 | NCBI WGS metagenome assembly QMCD01 (sample SAMN01991225, study PRJNA193472) | Termite gut metagenome, whole genome shotgun sequencing project. | isolation source: worker | host: Macrotermes natalensis
CATAACGATTTCTCATAGGCATCACCCCCATTCTTTTGGAATGAGGTTAACGCACCCTGCAACACGATTGTCCCATGCAAGAAGTATATCATACCCTCTTGAGAGTAGCAACATGAATTTTGGGATTAACGGAATCTGTTTATTAAAAATCCTTATTTCCGAATATTGATATATGATATGTCATTTGAAATACTAAGAGTGATTAAAACATCCTTGACAAGTTGTCTCAGGTTGGGTGCATTGGGGAATGTTAATAGCGTTTAATGTAATAAAAATCACTGTCTACTTATTTAGGAAGGAAGTGCGAAGATTTTGAAATTAGTAAAAAAGATGCGCATGAAACCATTAACATTAAAAAATCAATCGATATAAGCTAATCGGAGTGTTCTAAAATCATATTAAGTAACTGTTTGTCAGTCATGTTTCCCTGTGCAAGTTCTAATCCAATACAGATAATATCTTCATTAGTAAAATCGGCCTTAATATGGTTTATCTCCAACAGCACCAACATCACAAAAGTGCCGAGTCTCTTATTCCCATCCACAAAAGGATGATTGCATACAAGAGAAAACGTGGTACGCGCAATCTTCGCTGCTGCCGACGGATAAAACTCAACTTCGTCAAACGTCTGAAACGGAGTAGCCAAAGCGGAATCCAACAAAGCCTCATCTCGGATTCCGTCAAGACCGCCCGTACTGTCCAACAGCATTTTGTGAAGCCGTTTGATTTGTTCTTTGCTCAGCGTAATCATTTCGCCAACTCTTCAAATGCCTTGATGTGTTTAGCCAGTATGCTTATTGCCGCTGTGTTCACATCCGTATCGTCGGCGATAGTGTTTTGTTGGAATAGAGCGTAATCCAATAAAACGTATCTTGGGGCATTATTTTTGAGAATAAGCGCAGTACCCTTTTCATCAACCAGTCTGGCCACCTTAGAAAAATTCTGATTGGCTTCGGATATTGAAACCAAGTTATCAATGTTAATATTCATAAAATCATCTCCTGTGAACAGTATACCCCGTTTTTAGGATAAATGCAACCTAAAAACTCAACCCCTCACCGATGATAGCTGCAATTTCTTCTGGCGAAGGCAAAATGGAACGCATATTCCGGCAGATTATTATCTCTCTGGACAGGTACAATACAGTGTGGCAACAAATTTCCCCCAACCCTGTTCGCGTTCAATTTCCCCGCCGATTTCCCAGTAAAGTTGTATCAGTTCAGCGTTGACCTTTCTCATTGCCTCATACTGGCGGCGATAAATAAGATCTTTAATTAAATGAATCCGCTATAAATTGCCAATCCCGTCTCCATTATTCTTATTTTATACAGGACTGTACCTATTGCAGCTGCAATAGTATCGATGCAGAAAAATAGAGTGTGAACAGCAGATTCGACCAACCACCTGCCATCACAACGCGAAATGGTTGCAGCAAGCATTTCCATAGAACCATAGAAATAGAAGGAAAATTGTGACGGTTGGTGTCAAGAGGATAAACCACCCTGGCATTATAGTTTTGCCAAATATGGCGTAGGTCTTCTTAATTGTTTGAATGTATATAATAAAGAATACATTTTGAGAGATCTACATAATAAACCTCATAATTATCATATTTCCCATACAAGCTGTCACCACTTTTTTCCCCTTCTTTTGAAACGATATAATAATAATCCCCTTCTTTAATTTGTGACTGATAATAAAAATCATAGTTATCATAATAGCTTTGATGTTCGACCCAGCCGTTGAAGTTTTCAAAATAACTCTTTATATTTTCAATATTAGATTCCGTGACCAGTGTAAAATTGTTATGAGTTTCAAATTTTTGGATACTATCCTCATCATAAAAATACTTACAATAATCAGTATAATCTTGATATCCTTCTCCATAATACGATTCTTTCGATATATATTCAGGTATTAACTCCGCTTCGCCACAACCAAACAACAAGAGCCCCGTACCTATAAAAATTAGCAAGATAAGTAATTTATTCAAAAGCAAGAACCTCACCTTAAAAAATTTAATCAACTATATAATATTGTACTACAAAGGTGGCATATATTCAACAGATAAGTCAGGCCAGACCTGCCATCCCGCCTGAGTCAGGCCAGATCACACCTGAGATCCGTCATGTATAGGCCATGCGATCCGCCTATGAGAACCGCCATGAGAACCTGTGTAAAGCCATGAGATCCGTTGGCACTGAAAAGGTTCAAAAATATTCATTTATAGGCATTGACAAAATCGACACGCATGTCTATAATATTAATAGACACGCGTGTCGAAAATGAAGGGTGGTGAACGATGACTATAAAAAAAGAAAAAACAAGAGAATTTATCATTGATATGTCATACCCCCTTTTCGCGAAAAACGGCTTCAATAAGATCACGATGAAAGATATATGCGAAGCAACAAAGCTGAGCCGAGGAGGTCTGTACAGCCATTTTTCAAGCACAAGAAAAATATTTGAAGCAATACTTGAAAAGCTAAGTCATAAAGAAGAAATTAATTTTTATGAGGAGATGGAAAACAGCATTCCTGCGACAGTAATTATGAATCGCGCACTGGTGCTTATGGAATATGAGATGAATCATCCGGAAGATTCATTAAGCCTTGCGATGTACGAATATTCCGGCAGCGTAGAGTCCGGCCTGATGCAGCACTTCAATAAAATCAGTGTAGAGAAATGGACAGCACTCATTCAGTATGGGCTTGAACGCGGCGAATTCTACAATGTCAATGTAGATGAATTGGTACAAGTTATTCTGTACACCTATCAGGGCATCCGCATGTGGAGCAGAATCATACCAATGTCACCTGATGTGTTCGCATCAATTACGAATCATATAAAAAATCAACTATATGGAGAAAAAAACGATGGTATTTAAAACAGAAAGATTAATCCTGCGTCCGTGGAAGGAAACAGATGCCGAGAGTCTATATCAATATGCCAAAGATCCTGCGGTTGGACCAATTGCCGGCTGGCCTGTTCACACAAGTGTAGAGAACAGCCTTGAAATTATCAAGAATGTCCTATCAGCCTCGGAAACCTATGCGGTATGCCGAAAGGAAGATAATATAGCAATCGGAAGTATTGGTCTGATCTCGCCCATGCAGTCCCATACAACGGTCGCCGATGATGAAATAGAGATAGGATATTGGATCGGAGTTCCTTTCTGGGGCCGTGGATATATTCCTGAAGCTGTACGTGAATTACAAAGACACGCCTTTGAAGAGCTGGGCTGCCAAGCGCTATGGTGCGGATATTACGACAGCAACGAAAAATCCAGACGCTGTCAAGAGAAATGTGGGTTTACTTATCATCATACTGAGGAGAATAAACCATGCGCCTTGATGGGTGATGACAGAACAGAACATTTCACTTACCTTACCAAAGAAGAGTGGGAGAGGGCCCATCACCCCGCCGATTGATCAGTTGCTCCGTCGCGATTAAAAAATCTCTCCGAGGGAAGGTGGAAGAAATTTATCATGGGAGGACATTTTGTAAGGACGCACAGGAGAAATATTTCTTACTGATTTTGAGGACATACGTAGCTTTATCAACAATTTTGAGCCTTGGGATAAAGTGGATACTGAAATATTTGATGATAGCTTAGAGTGGGTAATCGCAGTTACGCATGAAGACGTTTCAAAGGTATTTGGTCTTAGTGTTACAATTGACGAGTATGATTACCAAAAAGATTTGATGCAAAGATAAAATCCATGGAATACAGCGTCCGCACCTCCGCCTATATGCCACCGCCTTTGCTAATGTTTATCTGCATGAGTGTTATTTTATTTCTTAATCGTCTTTTCAGCGATGTGATTATTGCATCTTTTGGTGCTTCCGGTTTTATTATCCTGGCATTGCCAAAAGTCAGCGGTTCCCGTACAAGAAATGTCATCGGCGGTTATATATGCGGGGTTCTGGCAGGAGCACTTCTGGCATTTTCCGGAACCAGGATTACATAGATGACCTGGTGTAGTCCTAACGAAAAAGTGGTGGCCGCAAGGCTCGGGGGACGGAGGGCTGGACGGTCGGTTTTCTCGGCGGACGCTTTAAGTGCCAACGCAGAGGAAACCAATGAAAGTGGAGCCCCTCTGGGCGAGACTTGAATGCTCTGAGTTCCTCGGAGTGCTATAAACGCCGCGTCCAAAGAGAAAAGCCGACCGTCCAGCCCTCCGTCCCACGAGCCCTCCCCCCCGCTCTTATTTTTGAATACTATAGTAAATTAGTCCTGGATATGGTAAAATAATGATTGCTTGCGGCCAAACAGGCAGTGCGTTGCCAAAACACCGGCCGGTGCAGATAGGAAAACCATGACGGAAAAGAAATGGAAACTTAATGTAATCTTGTTTTTAGCCAGCCAGTGCATTACCTTGTTTGGTTCAATGCTGGTATATTATGCCATAATGTGGCATATCACCCTGGAAACCCAGTCGGGAGTGATGATGGCCGTGATTACCGCCGTAGGAACCCTGCCGATGTTTTTTATATCGCCTTTCAGCGGAGTCTGGGCCGACCGCTATAATAAGAAGCATATTATCAACATAGCAGATGCTGCCATAGCCGTGGTAACGCTGGTTATGGCGATCATTTTTTCGGTGGGCATCGAATTGAATGCGATGCTCATTATTTGTCTGGCCGTGCGGTCTTTGGGGCAAGGTGTCCAGACACCGGCTGTCAATGCGCTGGTTCCTGAGCTGGCACCGCCGGAACATCTGACCCGGGTGAACGGAATCAACGGAGGAATCCAGTCATTGGTCATGTTCGCAGCTCCGGTGGCCGGCGCCGCGCTGTTAGCCGTCGCCCCGATTCATGTTTTGATGTTTATTGACGTAATCACGGCTGTCATCGGCATCACGGTCCTGCTGCTTTGTGTCAAGGTTCCGGCCCGTGCGCCGAAGGAGCGGGATCCGGCAGAAGATGCTGCACTCCGTGGCGTGGAAACGTCCGGATCGGGAGAAGACTCCCGTAAAGCGGGTAAGGGCGGAGGAGCAGGGCAGTATTTCCAAGAAATGGCGGAAGGGATCCGTTATGTCAGAGATAAGAAAATCCTGGTTAAATTCCTGGCCTTAAGTGCGGTCTTTAATATCCTGGCAGCTCCTTATGCCACCATGACACCGCTGCAAGTGGCCCGCGATTTTGGGGGCAGCAGCTGGAACTTTCTGAATATATCTTTTGGCCCCGAGCAGCAGCTGGCGGCAGTCGAGGTCGTCTTCTTTATCGGCATGATGCTGGGCGGCCTGCTAATCGGCGTGTGGGGCGGATTCAAGAATAAAAGCCATACGATGGCGCTTTCGACCTTCTTATTGGGGCTCGGCACCATCAGCCTGGGACTCATAACGGATTTCTCGGTCTATCTGATCTGCATGGGTCTGTCGGGGGTGGTGATGAACCTCTTTAACCCGCCTATGATGGCGACCCTCCAGACCAATGTGGATGGAGCGTATATGGGAAGGGTATTTTCAGTCCTGACCATGGTATCCAGCGTGATGATGCCGCTGGGCATGGTACTGTGGGGTCCCCTGGGTGACAGGGTGTCAATTGACGGGATCCTGATCGGGACGGGGGCCGGTATTTTGCTGATGGGTTTTGTGTTTATCTTTGATCAGACGTTGCTGAAGGCCGGAAAGCAGTAGGAAGAAAAACGGAAAAAACGGAACCTTTTCTCTCTTGGGAAGCAGCTTTTACATAGCCGCCGCAGGCAATGATGATTTCCCGCGCCAGATACAGTCCTACGCCCACGCCGAGACTGTCAGCTGCGGCGGCCGACCGCCAGAAGCGGCCGAATACTTTGGGCAGGTCGGTTTCGGCGATGCCGCGCCCGGTATCTTTCACGTCGATCCGCACGAACATCTCATATTCGCGGACAGTTACGGTCACGCTGCCGTTTTCCGGGGTATATTTGACGGCATTGTCGATGATATTAAAGAGCGCTTCCGTGCACCAGCGTTTGTCCAACAACGCATACACCGGCTGTCCTGCGAATCGGTCATCCCGGGCATCGTCTGTCATCATGCCGGATTCACAGGAGAGCCGGATGTGTTTGGCGGCGGCCAGGCTTAAGCCTTCGGCTACGGCGGCGTCAACGACATCATAGACATTGCCGACTGTCGGGCTAATGGTCAGGATGCCGTTTTCTAAGCGTGAGGTCTTGACCAGAGCCTGGATGAGAAAGTCCAGTTTCTCGGCACTTTTGGCTATCTGACCGGCGAGCTTAAGCTGGTCGGTGCTCAGATCCTGTTCCGCCAGTAAGCCGGTATAAAGGGTGATGTTGGCAAGCGGTGTTTTCGTCTGATGGGAGATGTCGCTGATCAGGGAACGGATACGATCCTGCTCCTGTTCTGTATGTTCACGGCGAAGCCGCGACTGCTCCAGGAAACGGGACATTTTCGACTCGATCTTGGAAAACAGTTTTTCATCGTAAGAAACTGCGCTGAATGTTCCGGCCAGCGCGTCGTCAAGCATGGAATCCAGTTTTTTTAATAGTCTGCGGCCACATATCATAGGCTCACCGCCCATTTATAGCCGATGCGGTGGATGGTTTTGATGAACCGGGGATCTGAGGGATTGTCTTCGAGCTTGGAACGCAGCCGGCGCACCGAAACCGACAGGGCATTCTCATAAACGTAAACCGTACCGTCCGGCCAGATGTGCTCCAGTAACTGTTCCCGGGTCAGGATCTGGCCTTTGTTGGCATAGAGGAGCTGGAGCAGCCGTGCTTCGGTTTTGGAGAGTTCAACCGCCCGGCCGTTTTTTTCAAAACGCAGTTGTTCAAAATCAAACAAGAAGCCGTCGTTGTCAACCGCTGCTTTTGGGATCACGTATCTTCTGAGCAGGGCTTCCATCCGCGCCCGCAGTACCGCTAAGGAAAACGGCTTGGTCACATAATCGTCAGCACCGGTCTCAAGCCCGGCCACCATGTCCAGCTCGCTGTCATTGGCCGTAAGCATCAGGATCGGTACCGTAAAACCGGCGCCCCGCAGCTCGGCGCAGAAAGCCAGGCCGGAGCCGTCCGGCAGGTTGATGTCCAGGATAAATGCGTCCGTCCGGCCCGACTGCAATTGTTGCTTTGCCTCGCTCAGGCTATGGCAAAGGATAAACTCCCTGTTGTAAGCCGCAAGAGCCAATGCGATCCCGCGGCAGAGAGCAATGTCGTCTTCGAGAATCAAGATATTCATCAGTCGCTAACCTCACTAAACCAATTCATTATAATCTTATCTAATAATAACAATTGTCATGAGTTCAAGCAATATTTTTGTATAATTATTCTCTTGTTCCTCAAATTAGGAAGCAAATAAATCACATCAAATTTCTTCCCGCAGCCGCTCTATCATCGAATGCTTCTCCATGACCGACAGACTGATCATCGGCAATAGCACGCCTAAGGCGGCAAATACCGGAACCAAAGCCATCAACGGCGCCACCGTAAAACGATAGCGGAAGAACCAGATCATGCTTTCTAAAGCCGTACGGAGCAAGGGACCCGTCGCCACAAAAAGAAGCAGGGACAGCAGCACTGCTCCTAAGGTATGATAGAGACCTTCCCAGATCAGCAAGGCCTTGGCCTGACTGCTGGTCATGCCGATGGCCTGCAGCATGGCTAGTTCCCGGCGGCGGCTGATGATACTGGTAATCGTGGCATTCAGGAAGTTTAAGACACCTACCAGGCCGATGATAAAGCACAGCACCCCGCCCATGATCAGGAACATATTTCGGAAGGAGGAAAAGCTCGCAGCGTATGTTTCCTTGCTCTCATAATCATACTGCGGCTGCCGGTTTTCGGTAAAGTCTTGCAGGAAGGCTTCCATCTGGCCATTGGCTTCATCGGCAGTGTCGTAGGCATAGTACAGGATATCAGAGGTGCCGGTGTCCTGGATAAAAGTCTGGGCGTTAAGCACGAATTCATCGGTTCCGTAAAAGCGATAGCTTAACTGGGACGGAACGGTCACCAGGGCGACAACCTCGTATTCCAGCTCCTGATATTTCTTGGCACGAGACCAAAAGTAGCCGTTTTCTGGAATATCGTCAAGGACCTCTCCGGTATCCGGATCAAGATACTCCAATTCATCAGCGCGTCGCAGCGTGACCCGGTCGCCCACCTTGGCCCAGTGGCTATCTAGCTGCGGAACGTCATAATCATCCGTTAAGTAAACGGCGGCAATGCTGCGGCTGCCGGCTTCATATAACTTGGTAAGATCCCCTTCTACGACATTCAGTTTGTCAAGTACATAATCTTCCATGCCGAAAAGCCGGACATTGTCTACGATCCAGTTATCTTTTCGTTCACTGTTATCGATCATGCTGTCAATGTCTTCAGGAGTTGACCACCGGCCGTTCATTTTACGAAAATGTTCTTCCGTAAGATATTCCTCCATGTAGACGGTTTGACCGTAGGTCCGGCCGCCTTCCAGGATCCCGCTTTGCTGCCCCAGCGTAGCTATGATTTCTTCGCTTAGTGCCATGTCTTTGCCCCACAGGTTCCCGCCCACCTGGAAATATCCGGCATCGGCCAGAATGAAATCAGAAACCACAAACTTAGCCAGATATCGGTCCATGTCAAAGCCGACCGTAAAGGTATAGGTCAGATTGAGAAGCACTGCCGCCAAAGAGAGCGACAGCATGGTAATCACCGTTTTCTTGCGGCTCCTTCCCAGGTTGGCCAAGGCCATACGTGAGAGCAAGGCCCCCTTCTTCCCTTTACGGAGGGTCTTTTTGCCGCCGGTAACTTCGTTATAACGTACTGCCTCCAGCGGTGAGGTTTTGGCCGCTATTTTGCCCGGCCGGCGGCAGGAAATCAATACCGTCAGCAGGGAAAACAGGGCCGCTCCGACAAAAATCAGCGGATTTACCGACACAGCTTCCGGTACGAAACCATTAAAATTGGACAGAATCACCGGGGTCAGCCATATCCCGATCACATAACCAGGCAGCAGCCCGACCGGAATGCCAAGGAGTGATAAAGATAGCGCTTGCAGGCGAATCATCCGTTTCAATTGCCGTCCGGTTACGCCGATGGTTTTTAACAGGCCATAATAGCGGATGTCGTTCGCAACGGAGATCTGAAACACATTGTAGATGATGAGATAACCGGTAAACAGGATGACCAACAGCAGTGCTGCGATTGCAAGGACAAGGGAAGGATCAAGGCTGTTGGTCAGCTGTGCGCCGGTATAAGCCCAGTTTACGCCAGTACTGATATAGGTATCGTCATCCCTGATCTCATTCTGATAACCATGATTGGCCAGAATCGTGAGGATATCCCGTTCAATATGAGCGGAACTGTCTAGTATGATGTCCAAGGTCCAGAGTCCGGTCATGCCGTCATGTCCTTGTGTGTCCAGATCGTCGAATATTTGCCGGGCGCGGCTTTCGGGTAGCAGGACATGGCTGGCGATAATCGCACTGTCATAGTCCCACCAGCCGGAGAGGGTAAAGGTTTCCGTGGTTTCCTGCCCGTCCACGTCGAACGTCATGGTGAACGCGGCACCGATTTCTGGTTCGACGCCCAAGAGCGAAAGAACCCGCAGATCTGTGGCGGCTTCCTGGGTTCCTTCGGCAGGCAGCCGACCCTCGGATGGCTCAGCATACATCCATTTGGCCCCATTGTCGTTACAATAACTGACTTCGACCTGCGTTTTATTAAAAGGCATCTTCAGTGGCATGCCGACTATTAGTCGTAGCCCGTATTCCTGAATCAGCGGATCGGTTTTCAGCTCATCCCTCTGCGCTGCCGTAAGATATTTAAAACCACCGTGGGAATATCCGCCGACCATCCGGAAATTATTTTCTTGGGCAGCATGATTCATGGATATCACAATGGTAAAAAGCGTAGTGAACAGCAGGGTTGTCAGCGCGATGGCCAGGATGGCGATAATATTACGGCTTCTTGAAGCAAGCATGCTTTTGAGGCTCAGTCGGCGGATACAGCGGCGGTTGGTAACGTTCATCCGACACCGCCTTGTCCGGCGACGATATGCCCGTCCTCAATCCGGACAGAACGGTCGGCCATTTGCGCGATTTCGGGGTTGTGGGTTATCAGGACAATCGTCTGGCCGAACCGCTCGCCGCTTATTTTCAGCAGGCCCATGACATCCATGCTGGTTTTGCTGTCGAGGTTGCCGGTGGGTTCGTCGGCGAGGACGATCGCCGGCTTGCTGGCCAGAGCGCGGGCGATGGCCACCCGCTGCTGCTGGCCGCCGGAAAGCTGGTTCGGCATATTCAGCCGTTTTTCGGTCAGGCCGAGAACCTCGATAACCTGCTCAACATAGGCCAGATCCGGCTTGTTACCGTCAAGCTCGATGGGCAGCAGGATGTTTTCTTCCACATTCAGGACGGGGACGAGGTTATAGCTTTGAAACACGAAGCCGATGTTGCGGCGGCGGAAGATCGTCAGTTCATCGTCCTTCATAGTATAAATGGCTTTGCCGTTGATTTCCACGCTTCCCGAGGTGGGTCGGTCAAGACCGCCCAGCAGATGAAGCAGGGTTGACTTCCCGCTTCCCGAACTGCCTACGATCGAAACAAACTCGCCGGACTCAACGGAAAAATCAATGCCGTCGATGGCTTTGACAACCGTACTGGTCTGGTAATGTTTTTTCAGGTCATTGGTTTTCAGAACACTCATAGCATAGCCTCCTTAATTGATATTCTCTTTAAAATGAATAAGAGTTGAATTGCGATTAGCACAATATAATAACGCAGCGGAATCTCCAGCTGCGTTAAGTATACCACACTGATCTTTCGGATATCTTTCATACATCTTTCACTTTTGAAAGAACAATTGCAACGAAACAAACTGGCTTAAATTCAATCGTTCGTTAACCTTCTTTTTGTGTATGCTCTTTTCGGACATGAATGTATTTTGCGTATCCATAAAGCTGATATTATTCCGGTTGAAGTGAAAAGCGGAGTCCGGACAAGATCAAGAAGCTTATCTATGTTTATAGAAAAATATAAGCCTTCTTATTCCATCCGCATCTCCGCTAATTTCGGATATGAAAATATATTAAGTCAGTGCCGCTGTATGCTGTTTTTGTATTTGATTTTCCTATCTAGGCAAACAGTTTAAATCTGCTGACCAGTCCTGTCAGTTCATCGGCGGTCTGCTGGGTTTTGTTCATGTTCTCCGCGACAACGGAGGCGTTATTGGATATGTCCGCGGTCTGTTCAGCAACGATCGAGGTGGCGTAAGCGCCTTCCTGGGCGGTGGTGGAGACTTCGCCGATCGCTTTCAGAAGGGTGTGGATGGAAGCCAGGAGCTCTTCTGAAGTGGCGTTCAGGTCGCTGGTCATGTCGGCAATATAGATCGCATCATTTTTATAGGAATCTGCGGCCTTCAGCATGTCCTGATAGTCGCTCTGAACATTGTCGGCGACAAAATTCAACAGGTTTGTGGAACTGCTGGCCAGTGCGTTTACTGCGTTCATCACGATTTTGGTGATGGCTTGGATCTGGGTAACCGTGTTTTTGGAGTTGTCGGCCAAGGAACTGATTTCATTGGCAACCACGGCAAACCCTTTTCCCGCTGCTCCGGCCCGGGCGGCTTCGATGGAAGCGTTGAGGGCCAGCAAGTTGGTCTGGCTGGTAATGCTCAGAATCGCATCGGCAAGGACGTTTATTTCATCCACGGCCTTAGAGTCATGCAAGGCTTTTTCCAGTGATGCTTTGATTTCACGGAACATCTGGTTGGACTGTTCGATAGAGGCACTGACATTTTTATCCAGTTCCTGGGCCCGGACATGGATTTCAGCTGACCGGCCGGCTCCTTCTTCCGACTTACCGGATACTACGCCGACGGCATGTTCGATTTCATCAACGGTGGTCTTCATATTTTCCGCCGAAGTACCGGAATCATCCATGCTGGCACTCAGTTCTTCCGTGGCGGAAGAGGTCGCAATAAGGCGGTCGTTGAGCACGTCGATTGTATCTTTGGATATGGAGACCTGATCTAACAGGGAATTGGAGGCATTATTGATGCCCCGGACGGTAGCCGACAGGCTGTCCTGCATCCGTTGGATGTCGTTGGACAGATCACCGATCTCGTCTTTACGGCGCCGGAACTGGTCGGGGACAGAGACAGATAAGTCGCCGTCAGCAATTTTGTTGGCCGTTTTGCACATGGCCTTGATGGGCCGGGATATATTGCCGGAGAGAACCGCTATAATGATGGCAGATGCCAATAGGCCGATACCGCCGACGATAGAGATGATCATAATCATGCGGTTGGTGGAGCGCATGACTTCGGCTTCGGGAACCTCGGTGGCATATACCCAATAGCCGCCGCTGTTGCCCAAGGGGACATTAGTAAATGCTTTATAGGCTTCTGCATTCAAGACAGCGGAATAACTCTTATTCACATAGGTTGAGCCGGTCTGCAGCGAGGCTTTGATCGCTTCGGCATCGGCACTTTCCGTATAGTCTGAGTCGATAGTGTTGATCAGTTCCTTATTGATATGGGCGATGGTAATGCCCTGATCGGTAAACAACCGTCCGTAACCGTTGTCATACAGCTTGACTTCATCATTGATCGCATTAATATAATCCATGGTATAATCGACGCCGATGACCCCGACCGCTTTCCCTGACCGGTTAGCAATCGGGTAGGCAACCGATATGATATTGATGATCTGGTCGCCGACAGCATAATCATAGGGAGGGGTCACATGGGGTTTTCCGGTTTCAAGGGCAACGAGATAATAATCGCCGGCACCGGCAACGTCATAATCGACCAGGACATCTCTTTTCGTGCCTTCCCCGGTATTATAATAGTAGGAAACAAACCTTCCGGTTTCGTCATGGTTCATGCCGCCGGCATATTTGCTGTCCATGCTGTCCAGCTGGTTTGGCTCAAAGCAGGCCCAGGCCGCCAGGATGCCGGTCATCTCATTGGAAACGGCTTTTTGCAGCATGTCATCCAGATAAACACGGCGGCTGTCCGTTTGGATGCTTTCATAGCGTTCGGCAGCTAACCGCAGGCCAAGCACCAGGTTATCGGCTTTGTCAAACATCGACGACATCTGGTTGGCGTAGTTTTCGGCGGTACTCTTGGTCAGATCTTCCGCCATGCTATCAGCGAGGGAAGTGGTCTGTAGGATGGTAAGTACAAGGAACGTGCCTAGAACGACAAAAAAAGTTGTCATGAGGGAAATCAACATTTTGGGGCCGATTCGTTTAATTTGACGCATATTTTCCTGTGCTCCGATCTTCAATCCGGTATTTTATACAAATCCCAATACAATTCTACATCAAATCAGGAAAATTTGTCAATAAAATAATAATTTAACATGATGTATCCCAAGGGCCTATAAGAAATATTCAATGGTTTTTTCCGGTGTTTTCCGGGTATGGTCATTAAACAGCAGCACCGCCGCGCGGCCTTCGTCCAGCCCCATCGTATAGGCTCCTTTAGCGGTTTGGTTGAGGATTTCAAACGCTACCCCCGCAACATCGTCCGCGCCCAGGATCGTCATGCCGCCCGATGTAATCCGGCCGTCTTCTTGTTCCTGCTTAGAAATTCGGGGGAGACAGTGGCCTGTAAGTACCACTGTCTCCTTGGGATAAGAGTATTTATGATCCAGCCGTTCCTTAGTTTTTGCTGAACAGCGGGGTGCTGAGATAACGCTCGCCGGTGTCGGGTAAAATCACGACGACATTTTTGCCGGCAAATTCGGGGCGCTTGGCAATCTCAGTAGCAGCAGTCAAGGCCGCACCTGACGAGATACCCACAAGCAGTCCTTCGGCAGCGGCAACCCGGCGTGAGGTTTCAAAGGCATCTTCATTGGCAACGGTGATGATTTCGTCCACCACGCTCTTGTCAAATATCTTCGGCACGAATCCGGCACCAATGCCCTGGATCTTATGCGGCCCCGAGCTGCCGCCGGAAAGGACGGGAGAAGCGGCCGGCTCGACGGCAAAGATCTTGACGCCCGGTACTTTTTCCTTCAGGATCTGGCCGACACCCGTAACTGTGCCGCCGGTGCCGACACCCGCTACAAAGGCGGCGATTTCGCCCTCGGTGTCAGCGAGGATTTCCTGCGCTGTCGTTTCGCGGTGTATCTTGGGATTGGCAGGGTTTTCAAACTGCTGGGGAATAAAGGCGTCGGGACTGTCGGCCGCCAGTTCCTGTGCTTTGGCGATGGCGCCCTTCATCCCTTCGGAACCGGGAGTAAGCACGATCTCGGCACCCAATGCCGCAACCAGCTGACGGCGTTCTACACTCATCGTTTCAGGCATGGTAAGGATCAGCCGGTAGCCTTTGGCAGCCGCGACGAAAGCCAGTCCGATGCCAGTGTTGCCGCTGGTAGGCTCGATAATAACAGTGCCTTCCTTTATCAGTCCTTTTTGTTCGGCGTCAGTTATCATGGCGTAAGCGATTCTGTCCTTGACGCTGCCGAGCGGGTTGAAATACTCCAGTTTAGCGATCAGGTTCGCCGAAACTCCGGCTGAGCTTCCGTATTGATTCAGCTGCAGCAGCGGCGTGCGTCCGATCAGGTCGGTAAGGTTCTGATGAATATTTGACATGGTGATTCCTCCTCTTCGTTCTTCCCTATAATGTATAATACATATAGACTTAATATGTATTTAATTATAACTGAGTATTGTATTTTGTCAAGAGGTTTTAGAAAGAATTATTTTCGTTCACTCCCCAATGTCTTTAATTAAGTTTATTGAAAAGAGAGGGGAGAGGGCTCGGGGGCCGGAGGGCTGGACGGTCGGATTTTCTCTCTGGACGCGGCGTTTATAGCACTCCGAGGAACCCAAAGCAGATAAAGTCTTGCCCAGTGGGGCTCCACTTTACGAAATGAACAGTTCTGGACTGTTCATTTTGGTTTCCGTGCAGCCAGTCAGTTGATGGCAAAGGCCTCTGCAAAAATAATAAAGAAAAAAGAAGAATAGCAAGTGAATGGAAAACATGATAAAATAATGTATTGGTAACATAACAATTGTAATCGTAAAGGAAAGAAGATGATGAAACCTTCCTATCGTTTCTTTGAAAACAAGGACTGTCAATATTATCCCTGCCATAGGGGCTTGGAAGATTTTAATTGCTTATTTTGTTATTGTCCGTTTTTTTCCATGGATCATTGTCCGGGAAAGCCGCAATACAAGAACGTTGAAAGATGTTCAGGCAAAAAAATCAAGGTTTGTACAGAGTGTATTTATCCGCATGAACCAGAAAATTATGATGATATAATAAAACATTTAAAGGAAGAGATCGATTAATGAAAGGATGCGGACTTTAACCTTGTAATCAGTAAATAGAAATGTTACAATCAATACTAAATAGATATGTATTGTATGAAATGTGTAAATGTGAGATATATTTGAGATTAATCTGAATATTTAAGAAACTACTTGGTTGAAAAACGCATAGTGTAAATCATAGTAAAGACAACTCCGCGTTAATTATACCCATATGAATTTATACGCTTGTCAATTTATACACTAATACATTTAAATATATGTTCAGGGAAGGACGTTTCTCATGAAAAAAATAAGTAAAGTAAGTAAAGATAGAGATAAAGATAAGAATAAAAAGAGTATATACGTATTTGGTATTGTCCTTGCCCTGCTTATGATAAATTTGTTTATCGATGATTTTGTGTTTGACAGCAGTTCCATAGGGCAGGCTTTGTCGGTGTCAGCGGCTGAAGCCGAAGCAGGCGTATTCACTTCCTTTTATGACATCCCCGGTGTTACGGCAGAAGAGATCGCGGCGATTGAAACGCTGCAGCAAGAATATGAGCACTTAACCTATGGGATGTATCTCACAAGCGAGGCGTTTATTGAAGAAGACGGTGACGTTGGCGGTTATGCCGCGTATTTTTGTAAATGGATGAGTAACGTATTCGGGATTCCGTTTGAGGTTGAGCTTTTTCTCTCGAATGAGCTTGATGACAAGCTGCTGTCAGGGGAAATAGATTTTTCCGGTAACTTCATGCCGACCGCCGACCGTCAGCAGAATTTTATCATGTCTGATACCATTGCTGAGCGTCAGTTCAAAATTGTCTGGCTGGACAGCAGCCGGAATCCCGGTGACATTGCCAGAGAACGTCCAGTCCGCTATGTCTTCAATGAAAACACGCCGCTGGAAGCCGCCGTGGGCGCCGTGACCGAACCCGGCAGCTATGAGCCGGTCTGGTCAGCCAATTTTCAGGAGGCTTACCAGATACTGAAAAGCGGTGAAGCCGATGCCTTTATTACGCTCGGGATCTCAGAGGCATCGCTTTTGGATTATGATGATCTGATTTTCGCGGACTATTTTCCGCTTATTTTCCATCCGGCTTCTATGATGGCGGCTAAGCCGGAGCTGGCACCCATTATTTCCGTTTTGGATAAAGCGTTGGACAATGGTGCTATGCCTTACCTCAACCAGCTTTATAGTCAGGGATATCAGGATTACCGCAAGTTCAGCCTCAGAGCCAAACTCACTGAAGAAGAGAAGGAATATATCGAGGCCCATCCGGTGATACCGATTACTGCTTTTAACACCAATTATCCGGTCAGTTTTTATAACGACCAGGAAGATGCCTGGCAAGGCGTTTACTTTGAACTGCTGGCTGAGGTCACCGCCTTGACCGGGCTGGAGTTTCAGGTTGTCCATGACGAGGATGCCAATATGCCGGCGCAGAGTGAAATGATAATCAGCGGCGAGGCCCGCATGATACCGGAGTGGCTCAGTAACCCGGAAAGGGAGCAAGATTTCATCTGGTCGGAGACGGTGACGTTCAGCGATACCTATGCGCTGATTTCCAAGGAGGAGTTCCGTAATATCACGCTGAATGAAATCCTTGACGTGACAGTCGGGATAGCCAGGGGAACCGCCCATGCTGATGCTTTTATGCAGTGGTTTCCCAATCACCACAATCATGTGGAATATGACGGGATTAACCTTGCCTTTGAGGCCTTGAAAAACGGCGAGGTTGACATGGTGATGACGTCAAGGCGCAAACTGCTGCAGCTTACCCATTATGAGGAATTGGTAGGTTACAAGGCCAATGTTACTTTTAATCAGCCGATTGAAACCAGTATCGCGTTTGGCCGTACAGACACCGTTCTGCGCAGCATCTTCGACAAGGCGATGGCGATGACGGATACGGAAGGCATCACTGAGCGCTGGATGGAGAAAACCTTTGACTACCGGCTGAAACTGGCTGAGGCCCAGCGTCCTTGGTTTATCGGCGCGATTGCCCTTTCCTTTTTAGTAATCGGCCTGATCCTGGTTATGCTCAGGCGCAACCGCAGAATGACGGAAGAGCTGGTGAAGGCCAAAGGACGGGCGGAAGCCGCCAGCGAGGCCAAATCCACTTTCCTTGCCAATATGAGCCATGAAATCCGCACGCCGATGAATGCCATTATCGGGATGACCGATATCGCCAAGTCTTCGGGCAGCAGTGAACGGAAAGATTATGCGCTGGATAAAATCCGGGATGCCTCCAATCATCTGCTGGGCGTGATTAACGACATCCTAGACATGTCTAAGATCGAAGCCAATATATTCCAGATCTCGCCTTCGGAAATGATCTTTGAAAGGGTGCTGCAGCGTGTCGTCAATGTCGTCAACTTCCGGGTGGATGAAAAGAAGCAGGTTTTTTCGGTGCGGATCGATCAAAACATCCCCAAGCGGATTATCGCCGACGATCAGCGACTGGCGCAGGTCATCACGAATATCCTGTCTAATGCCATTAAATTTACGCCGGAAGGCGGCATGATCCGCCTGGATACCAGCCTGAAGGGAAGGGACGAAAACGGCGTCTGTACGATCCGGATCGACATCACCGATACCGGCATCGGTATCACCGCAGAGCAGCAGAGCAAGCTTTTCCGGTCTTTTGAGCAGGGAGAAGCCCATACTTCGCGCACTTACGGCGGTACAGGGCTGGGCCTGGCGATTTCCAAGTCCATCGTGGAAATGATGGGCGGTACCATCTGGGTGGAGTCGGAGCCAGACAAGGGTTCCACCTTTTCCTTCACGTTCCGGGCGGCACCGGGGCTGGGAGACGGAGAAAAACGCCTGGGTGGCAATATCAGCTGGGACAACGCCCGTTTCATGGTAGTCGATGACGACCCTGATGTCCTGGAATATTTCATGGAAATCATGGGGGAAGCCGGCTTCCCGTGTGACACGGCGTTGAGCGGCATGGAAGCCCTGGCGCGGATCGGCGAAAACGGGCTGTACCATATCTACTTCGTTGACTGGCTGATGCCCGATATGGACGGCATTGAACTGGCCCATCAGCTGAAAGCGCTGGAAAGCGAGGTGGACAATTCGGTCGTCATCATGATCTCGGCTGCAGCATGGAACGGTATCGAAGATGAAGCCCGCAAAGCCGGCGTGGAGCGTTTCCTTTCCAAGCCGCTTTTCCCGTCCATGATTATGGATGTCATCAGCGAATGTCTGGGGCAGCGAGGAAATGACGAGCCGGCGGATACCGCAGTCGCCGAGGTTTCTTTTGCCGGACGCCGGATCTTGCTGGCGGAAGATGTGCAGATCAACAGCGAAATACTGGAAGTCCTGCTGAGTCCCACCGAGCTCGCCATCGACTGCGCCATTAACGGGGAAGAGGCGGTACGGATGTTCAGTAAGAATCCGGAGCGGTACGACCTGATCCTCATGGATGTGCAGATGCCCATCATGGACGGCTACGAAGCAACCCGGACCATTCGCGAGTTAGACAAGAAGATCCCGATCATTGCCATGACCGCGAACGTCTTTCGCGAGGATGTGGAAAAATGCCTGGAGGCAGGCATGAACGACCACTTAGGCAAGCCGCTGGACGTGGCTGAGGTGGTTGAAAAGATCGGAAAATATCTGGATCTGCACCTTTAAATAATATAATTATCCGGTCCTTTATGGTCATTTTGCTCAAGAATAGTTTCAATCGTCACGTTGTCAAGATAGTCCGTGACTACCTTATAAAGCCCATCCCAGACGGATAAGGTTTTACATGTCGCTGCCCGTTCGCATTGATTGACCTTGTCTTCCAGACAGGCTATCGGCGCAAGGCTGCCTTCGGTAATACGGAGGATCTGCCCCACCGTGATCTGTGAGGGCGGTTTGCCCAGCGAATATCCGCCTTGCTTGCCCCGGTTGGTTTTCAGGATGTCCGAGGTGTTCAGCAGGGACACGATTTGTTCCAGATACTGTTTGGAGATGTTTTGCCGTACCGCGATCTCCTTTAGCGGGATAAAGCCGGCTTCTTTATGCTCGGCCAGGTCAACCAGCATCCGCAGTGCGTATCTGCCCTTTGTCGATATCTTCATGTTATTCTCCTTAGTCTTGATATTTTCCTATGTCCTGAGCTTATGTTCACGGATTAATTACTTAATAATAACATATGTTTACTATGTTTTCAAGTGCCGCAAGATAGGATTAAAATAGGTAACATAGGTAACTCAAGTTATTTGAGTTTCCCCCAAAAATGAAACCAAAAGTCCTCAAAACCGTGTAATCACAACGAAAATCGACAATTAAAAAGTGAAAATCCCTCAATCTCGTGA
>QMCD01000915.1_pt1 | contig 19504 bp, 14 predicted proteins | sample 1821841 | NCBI WGS metagenome assembly QMCD01 (sample SAMN01991225, study PRJNA193472) | Termite gut metagenome, whole genome shotgun sequencing project. | isolation source: worker | host: Macrotermes natalensis
CCAGCCGAGGCAGAGCAGCCGGCGGCGGAACAACCAACGGCAACGGCACAGCCCGCAGCCACCGGGCAACCAACTGCGACAAGGCAATATGCCGCAACGAAGCGCCCCGGCACATCGCATACACCCGGGCTGACCGAACTGACGCCGGAAGAGCTGGCAACGCTGCTGGAAAACCTGCCGCAGTATCTTGACGAGCGCAGGAAAGACGTCATTACCGCCGCATCCTCGCTTATTGGCAAGGTCAATTATTTTTGGGGCGGGAAATCCACGGCGATGGGAACGGATTCGCGCTGGGGCGCGCCGGTAATGGTAACGTCTTCGGGCAGCCCGTCTTACGGCACGGTGCGCTTCTTTGGGATGGACTGTTCCGGATATGTTACATGGGCGTTTTGTAATGGCGCCGGAACTGCCGATGCGGCGGAACTCATTAAGCACGGAACACGCAACCAATATGCCAACTGCCACAAAATTGAGTGGAGCGAGCTTCAGCCAGGGGATTTAGTGTTTTACGACTTCGAGTCGCCCCATGTGGGTATTGTCTTAGGTACAATGCCCAACGGCAATGTCGTAATCGCCCACTGCTCATCCAGCCGGAACAACGTGGTGGCGGACGAATATGCCGGGCCGGAAACGGGCGGCTTCTGCTTGCCGGGAAGGCCCTTCTATTACGATTAATACTGTTTAATAAGCATAGAAAAATAGGGAAAACAGGTGCCTGGCCCAGCCATCTTAATACAATCTTAATAGAAATCACCAAACCCCAAATACCTACTTAATACGAATGGTGCGATAATAAAGACAAGAAAATACTCGGAACGCCGCTAGAAAGCCCCGTCCGAATACATCCAAAAGAAAGTAGAGGAAAAAAACATGAACAAACATTACGAAACGCGTGTCGGGCTGCAGGCAATCCGCAGGAGAGCACAGAGAAGAACAACTGTTAGCATAGTGGCTGTATTACTCGTAATAGCCATGTTTTTTAGCGTTGTTCCTTTCACGGGGTTTGCTCAAGCGGCGGAATCCGCAGTATCTGGACAGACAGAGCTGATCGCGGCGGACACTGAACCAATGGCAACGCCCGTTCCGGCTGAGCAGCCTACGGCAACGCCCACCCCAGCGCCGCAGCCAGCGGCTACAGAAGAACCGGCCGCAACGGAAGCTCCCGCCGAAACAGCGCAGCAGCCCGAACTAACCGCGCTGACAGCGGAAAACGACCAGGCGTATGTGAGCGCCATCGAAATCAAGAAGATCGAAGACGGCAAAGCGCCTTTTGACGGCGAAGACGTCACCGGCGGCGACACAGGCGACAATAACAAGCTGGTGCGCGCTTCCGACTCTATTACCTACACGCTGGCGGTGAGCATGGCGGCCAATGACGGCGTAAGCCAGTTTAACGCCGCGCGTGTTCGCATGGAGATCGTGCTGCCCATGACGGCGGAGCAGGCGGAGTTTGACACGGACGCCATGACATGGATGGACGAGACGGACGGCTACAAATGGGCCGTTACAAAAGAGACGCGCAAAATTAACGGCATCGACACCGAGTGCCAAGTGCTGACCTGCTACGCCTATATTAACGGCAACAGCGCGGCGGTTGTGCCGGGCGAGTTCACCGAGCCTGTTATCATCAAGGTGAACGAGGCGCAGGCGGGCGTGGGAATCGCGCCTCAGTTCAGCGCGGCTATGGAATGCAGCCAGCAGAAGATTCAGACAATCACAGCCGACGCTGTGACCGTTGTCGCGCCCGAAGCCGCAACGGAAGAACAGGCTAGGGCGGAAGCCCCTGCTCCGGAAGAAGAACCCTTCGCGGCTGAATCCGGTGAAGCGGAAGGCTTTCCCGCGCTGATGGCGGAGAACGACCAGGCGTATGTGACAGGCGTTACGATCACGAATATCGTGGACGGAACCGCGCCCTTTGATACCGAATCCAAGGCGGGCAATGACGTGAGCGCGTCGGATAAAATCGTGCGCTCGTTTGACAGCGTGAGCTACATGGTGAAGGTGGGCATGGCGGCTATCGAAGGCTTCGGGCCGTTCGGCGCGGCGCGTGTGCGCATGGAGTTTGTGCTGCCCGTGACCAGCGACATCGCCGAGTTCGACACATCAGCTATGGGCTGGATGGACACCAGCGAGGGTTATATGTGGACAGTTACCAACGAAACGCGCGATGGCGTACAGTGCCAGGTGCTTAATTGCTATAACTATCTGTACAACGAGCAGGACACGGTTGTTCCGGGCGAGTTTTCGCAGCCTGTGATCGTGAAGGTGAATGCGGCGCGGAACGGGCAGATCATACAGCCGCAGTTTACGGCGGGCATGGAGTGCTGCTCATGGGAAGAAGTGTTCTGTGAGGAACACAATCAGCAGGAGAAATGGACTGCCATTGCCGACCCGGTGGTTGTGACTGCCGCGCCGAAGTATAACGTGTCGCTGATTGCAGGTAGAGCGCAAGCAAACTGGGCAGGTATTAATAACTACAATACAGGTAATGCGTCCGGCGAGTTTCCTGCCGCCAACTATGGAATCGGCAATGTTATGGGTAGGAATCTCAGCTATGGTGTTACTGTTATGCTCTATAACGATAACGCAAGTAAAGGGTTGAAGGGCATTGAGCTACCAACAGGCGATATTACATTTGATTTAACTGTATCATCAACTTACAACCCTGATGCGGCGGGAGAACCGGATGTAAATGTGACCTCTGAATATACACCGCTTCTATGGTCATACGGCCCCAATAGACCGGATATAAGCACACCTGATGGCAGACGCGCCTCGACCGGTGTTTATCCGTATGCATACCTTGCTGCGCCGTTGTCAACAGGAACCAATACAGCCTCTTGCACAACAAACAGCGGACACATTCATGCGACACAGGATAGCACCACAGGCACTATCTCCATAACCATCTCCGACTATGTGATTGATACAAGCAAGTTTCCCACAAACCTTGCAGGAAGCCCAAACCCAAGTGAAAATTACGGACAGGCACATATTGGGATGTTTGCGGCAGGAGAGCTTTACATCCAGCAGCCATTCAATAAAAATGAATCGACTAACACAAGTTCAACCTACGATATCGTGAGTGAATATGGCAACGGCACATTCTCATTGACGGTCAGTGATGTGAACCTTTCTATGCGCTCTGTAACCGGACAGACACAGGATGCGCAGATGAAACAGGACGACGACGATCCCAAGCAGACCGTATATCTAACCGTGCCGGGTCGTTATGACAACATCGTATATTATACATCGACTTCTAATACGGCGCTGGAAACCACAGGTGTTAATTCCGATGCCGAAGCCGGCAATGGTACGGATTCTGTTGTAGCAGGTGCCGAAATCATGCTGGTATCAGGATTTACTTACGAAGCGAATATGGAAGAGGTCAATCGGGCGCAATATGCAACTTCTTTAATGAAATTTGATGCCTCTGCTATTGAACTGCAAGGAGATACCTATACCGCTGATATCTATGCATCACAGCCAACCGATGTAGATTGGACGTATAAGTATCTTTATGCAGCTAAAGCCGACGGTACGAACTGGATAGACGACAATGAGCTTAGAAACGCTGATGTGGATGATCTTGTCTATTATTCTTCTCTTGACGCTATCCCGGACGGACATCTCTGTGTTGCAACTCTCACTGTGTTTGAAGGCCCCGCAAACATGATAGCAGCCTTCACGTCCAAAGTAGGTTATTCAGCGAAAGTAAAGAATGATCAGAGCTTAGTAAATGATGTTCTTATGCTGCATTCTATTTCGCGGCTATGGACAAGTGCGGATTTGCTCAATGCCGGTGTCACTATTGATTCCATCAAGGGAAAAGACTGGACTGACGCGGAGACTTCTCTTGCTGATTTCCCTCAGTACAACTTTTACAAGAATAACGATTATACAAAAGAAAGCTATGATGCGAGCGGTGCGATGGGCAAGCACACCGGCCTCAACAACCACGGCGATTCCTTACTGGTGGTCGGCTACAAAACCATCATCACCAAGGGACTGTTACAGAAGACAGCAAGCGGCACGACCAAGGACGTGTTCAACATGGATCAGAACCAGCGCACAGCCGACTTCGTGCTGAACCCCCGCACCAGCTACGACCAAACCGGGCAGACGGGCAGCTTGTACGGAACCATTGTGGTGGAGGATACTCTGCCGCAGCACTTGAAGTTCATCCCCGGCTCGGCCTATGTGGGCGGCGATTACACCCCGGCGGCCGAGGGCAGGCAGGGCACGGTAACGGGCGGCGTGATGACACCGCCGAGCGAACTGCGCAACAACGCGGACGGCACGCAGACCTTGATCTGGCGGTTCCCCGATACCGAGATCGGCGCGGCCATGCAGCCCATCCGCTACTCGGTGAGCATCGGCACACCGGGTCAGGAGGAAACCGACGTTCCGATCGCCACCACCAGCCTTGTGAACAAGGTGCGCATCTACAGCGCGGACGATATGCGCGAGCCAAGCATCGCCAACCAGAACTACGCCGAAGTCGGCCTGCGGGTTGTGCGCGGCAGCGCGACATCGTTTGCCAAGTTCACGACAACGCCGCTTGTTGACCCGGACGGCATCGCCAAGTTCACGGTGCTGTACGCCAACAACAGCAGCAACCCGGAAACGGACATCGTGCTGATGGATTCCATGCCGTATAACGAAGACCCGACCAACGCCGACCCCAACGCGAGCACGTTCTTCGGCACATACAAAGTTGCGGACTGGCAGCTTGAGATAGCCAAAGCGCCCACCTCTACTTTGGAGTTGTACTACACGACAGACGTGAGCTACCGGGGCAAAACGGCGGCGGACGTAACCTATGCCGAAGTGACAGGAACCTGGACGAAGGCGGATATAGCAGCAGACGGCACGGCAACCGCCATGAACGGGCAAATGCCCGTCGCGTGGGCAGTGACAGGCAGGCTTGCGGGCAGCGAGACGGTACGCGCGAACATCGACCTGCAGCTGGAATGCGAAGGCTCTATGGCCAACGCCATGATTATCAACCGCTGGAGCACGGGTCAGGATACGACCAACACCCGCATAAGCATCGTGTCCCACTCCATTGAGGGGCTGGCGTGGATGGACAAAAACATGGACGGGCAGCAAGGCAGTGTGGACATAGACGAAGAAACACGTATACCGGGCGTGAAGGTGACACTGCTGCAGCTCAAAGACGGCGGCGACGCGAATAATATCGCGGACTATGAAGAAATCGCCTCCACAACCACCGGCAACACGTTTGACGTGGAAAAAGGAGAGGAGGAAGAGTACCCGAACAGCAAATGGGGCGGGCGCTACCGCTTCACAGGGCTGCCGGACGGAACCTTCATGGTGCGGTTTGACAACGGCGGAACGAAGATAGCGGACTACACCGCCACAGGCGCAAACGCGGGCGAAGACGCGGCGGACTCGGACGGCATCGCCTCCTACAACGCCTCTACAGGGCTGCTGGCGCAGACGGTCATCACAGGCATCGTACTGCCCGAGGCGAAGGACATGGTGCGCGCCGTATACGAATCCCGGTACAACGACAGCGGATTCTACGACAGCGGCGCCATCAGCTACACCTTCACCAAGATTGCCGGGACGGACACAACCGCCGCGCTGGCGGGCGCGGAGTTCGCGGTGTACAAGAGCACTCACGTCCATGACGAGGACTGCGGCGGGCTGAGTGTAGACGGCACATGCAGCTTCATCGAGGAAATGATGGAAGGCAACATCTTTGACGAAAGCGTGTGGGATACAACAACCCCCGTTTGCACCGCCACAAGCGGCGAAGACGGCAAGGTGACGCTGACAGGCCTAACAAACGGCGTGTACATGCTGGTGGAAACCAGTGCGCCGGAAGGGTATGCGCTCTCCAACGGCTGCTGGATACTGGACGTTGACCCGGCTGACGAAGCCAACCCTGTGACCATCAGCGGCAGCGCGATCTCGCCCACGGCGGCGGAGGGTAAGCCCAACGCGTTCATCGCCGGGGAGGACGGCTACTACCTGCCCAACTACAAGAAGGTGGAGTTCCCGGTGACGGGCGGCATGGGTACGATACTGTTCACAGGCGGCGGCATTGCCCTCATAGGCATAGCGGTACTGGTGCTGATACTCAGCAGCAGGAAGAACCGCAAGCAGAGGGGTAAGCACGCGAAAGGGGGCGCCAATACAGCGGCGCAGCATTGACAAACCGGCGCAGCCCTCTTGAACGATGCGCCAACATCTGCGAAAATATAAACGATGGAATGGAGGTTAAAATGGAACTGATCATCAATAAACAAAAGTGCCCGCAGGATCACAGCTGCCCGGCAATCGCGGTTTGCCCTCAAGGCGCAATTACACAGGATGACATTTATTCCCTGCCGGAAATTGACAAAGAAAAGTGCATTGTCTGCGGCAAGTGCATCACAGTCTGCCCGAAGGGCGCTTTTGAACAAGCATGATGTGGCCCCGGAGAGGATGGGGGGTGGTTGGCATGACATGCTGGCCGGATACGAAGCTGTCGGCCGGAGTGGGCGCGGGGGAACGAAAGGGTTTCCCCGTGCGCCTGCCGGGCAGACTGCGACAGCTTACAGTATGACCGACACAAACGGAGGACGAAATGAACACGAAAAAATGGATTGTACTAAGCGCAATGCTTATTGTGGGAGTGATGCTGCTGACGGCGTGTAAACTGGCGGGGACGGGACAACGGGCGGAGCTGACGCCGACACCCGTAGCGGAAACACCGGCCGTGTCCACTCTGCCTGAGCCGGCAATGATGACAATGACAATGGTGGGTGCCATAACAGAAGTGCGGGATGACGGAATACGCGTGACGGCGACCGATACGGCCAACACCGAGAACGACGTGGTAGCTAGATTTAGCGCCGATACATTGATTGTTGACACGCAGACGGGCGGTATTACGGACGGTGCGGGCGTGCTGACAGAGGGCGCGACGATCGCCGCGACCATAAGCGGCGTGATGACACGCTCTATGCCGCCACAGGCAAACGCATATATGATTGCGGTGAATTTGGCGGACAACGCGGCAAGCCAGCCCCATTATGTGATAGCGGATGAAGTGACCGCAAACGAAGACGGATCGGTTACCGTGCTGCACCAGAACCGGGATTTGTATATGAAGCTCCCCGCAGACCTGACGGTTGACACGATGGGCAAAGACGGCGCGGCCGCCGCTGCGCCCGCGAACCTGACAGAGCTGAAAAAAGGCGATGTGCTGCTGGTGTGGTTTGATATTGTAGCGGAGAGTTTCCCGGCGCAGGCCACGGCCACCAGAGCGGTTTTGATTACCGAATGAGCGTATAAATACTCGTTAAAACATGGGAAACAAGGGGCTGCGGCGGCTACACGCACAAAGCAGGTAGATGAGTCATTGCGGATTCAGTTTGTGCCGAAAGAAAGAATGCAGGGTTCGGTACAAACGCCGAATAAGGCGAGCCTGTAACGCCAACAATTAATCTTACCCAAAGAATGAAGACGATAGATAAGCAGCAATAGGTTTTGTTCCACAGTACAAGGCGTTCCCAAGCGGGGCGTCTTTTTTTGCTCCGAAATACCAAATAAGATCGCGGCGGAAAAACCTTTGTTCAGATTGCCCGAACACTTGACAATACAACAAATAAGTTGTAGTGTTGCATTACAACATAAACGTTGTAGGCTGGACGAAAAAGGGGCGCAATTATGAATGTACATCACTATAGGACGCAAGGCGGTAAAGTCTCATTTTGTCAAGGTAGTAATTTCTACAAGTCAAGAGAAATAACAGGACAATATACACCATAAAACACAGGCTGTCGCCACGGCTTGTGTTTTATCACTACCTCTTTTTTTCAATTTCCCCCATATCTAAAAACACTTGATATTATTCGGACTATCGCATACAATGTTTTTGTTAATCTTTTCGGCGAACGAGGTAGAGCAATGGCTACGGAATACATATCCGCAAAAGAGGCCGCCTTAAAATGGGGAATCACAGACCGGCGTGTGCAGGTGCTCTGCGAACAGGGGCGAATTGACGGTGTTTTCCGGCTTGGGAACGCTTGGGCGATTCCTGCAAATGCTGATAAACCCATTGATGCCCGCACAAAACCCGTCCGTGACGAAAGAAAGAAGTGAGGTGGGCTTATGCTCGGCGCAATTATCGGGGATATTGTTGGCTCACGCTTTGAGTGGAACAATGTCAAGACCAAGGAATTTAAGTTTTTGACTTATCGCGGTGAGTTTACGGATGATAGCGTGATGAGCCTTGCCGTGGCTAAGGCTTTACTTGATTGCGGCGATAATTATGAGAAACTCGGGGATATGACCGTAAAGGCAATGCAGAGTATTGGCCGTCCTTATCCGAATTGTGGTTATGGCGGTATGTTCCGTGAGTGGCTATACTCCGACAACCCCAAACCGTACAACAGCTTTGGCAATGGGGCTGCTATGCGTGTTTCAGCCTGCGGATTTGCGGCGAACACACTTGATGAAGCAGTATCTCTGTCAGGTAAAGTTACCGCTGTAACGCACAATCACCCCGAAGGGATAAAAGGCGCTGAGTCAACCGCAGTTTGTATTTATCTCGCCCGAACGGGAAGCAGTATCCTTGAAATCCGCGACTATGTAGATAAACACTACTACCCTATGAATTTTACGCTTGACGGTATACGCGACAGCTACCAATTCAATGAAACCTGTCAGGACACCGTACCGCAGGCTATCATGGCGTTTCTTGAATCATCCTCTTTTGAGGACGCTATACGCAACGCCGTATCCATCGGCGGCGATAGCGATACACTCGCCGCTATCACAGGCGGCATTGCGGAATCCTATTATGGCATACCGACCGACATCAGAAAACACGCTTTGACGTTTCTCGACGAGCGGCTGCTTGCCATTCTGAACGAGTTTGAAAGTAAATACACTCCTGCACTTGAGAAAACGGTGGCCGATAAACCCGTCAGGGTGAACGGGAGAAAACGGAAAAATCAGGCGGGCAACCGTGCCGACGTTATGCAATACTCCCTGCTTGCCGCTGACGAGGATTATAAGGCCAGTATTACAGCGCGTGAAGAAACAACAAGTGACCGTTTATCACGTCATTTGTTTGAAGCGTGTAACATACTGCGCGGCCCCATTAATCAGGATGAGTACAAAAGCTACGTTACGCCGATCTTGTTTTTCAAGCGGTTATCGGACGTATATGACGAAGAAACCGCTAAAGCGTTGGATGAAAGCGGCGGCGATGAGGAATATGCCGCATTTCCCGAAAACCATAGCTTTGAAATTCCTGACGGCTGCCATTGGAACGACGTGCGCGAACAGAGCGAAAACATCGGCAAAGCAATCGTTGACGCAATGAGCGGCATTGAACGTGCCAACCCTGAAACGCTATCCGGCTTGTTTTCCAGTTTTGACGATGCTGTATGGACGGATAAAAGCAAGTTGTCCGATGAACGGCTGAAAGACCTTGTGGAACACATCTCAAAAATCAAGGTAGGCAACGAAAACTATTCGGCGGATGTCATGGGCGATGCTTACGAGTACCTTATCAAGAAGTTTGCCGACCTCTCAAAGAAGAACGCCGGCGAGTTCTATACCCCACGCACGATTGTGAAGCTGCTTGTGATGCTACTTGCCCCGAAAGCGGGCGAAACTGTATACGATCCTGCGGCAGGAACAGGCGGTATGCTGATAGAAGCTATCCGGTATATGCACGGCGACAAGCAGACCTACGGACGCATTTACGGACAGGAAAAGAATCTCGCCAACTCTGCTATCGCGCGAATGAATCTATTTTTGCATGGGGCAAAGGACTTTAACATCATTCAGGGGGACACGCTCCGTTCACCGCGGTTTCACTATCGCGGCGGACTTCGGACGTTTGACTGCGTTATCGCCAATCCACCGTTCAGCCTGAAAGCGTGGGGAGCGGAGCAGTTCTCGTCCGATGTATACGGACGTAACCTTTGGGGTAGTCCCACCGACAGCAACGCCGATTTTACTTGAAAAAGGAGGGTACGCCAATGGCTGAACGGATTACCTTTGATGAACTCAAGACCTATCTGTGGGGTTCGGCTGTGCTGCTCCGTACCCACATTGACGCGGGCGCATACAAGCAGTACATATTCCCGTTGCTGTTTTTTAAGCGGATTTGCGATGTGTATGACGAGGAACGAGCCGCCGCCCTCGCTGAGTATGGTGAGGACTTCCCTGAAAACCATCGCTTCATTGTTCCGAACGGCTGCCATTGGAACGATGTACGGAGTACCTCCGAAAATGTTGGCGTGGCGATTGTAGGCGCTTTCAGAGCCATAGAGCGAGCTAATACCGAAAAATTGCAAGGTGTATTCGGCGACGGAGCGTGGACAAATAAGCAACGCCTTACCGATGAACTCCTGAAAGACCTGCTCGAACATTTCTCCGTACTGACGCTTTCAATCGCCAACTGCCCAGAGGACGAACTCGGCCAGGGCTACGAGTACCTTATCCGCAAATTTGCCGATGACAGCGGACATACGGCACAAGAGTTTTACACCAACCGCACGGTTGTCCATCTGATGACGGAAATGCTCAAACCGAAATCCGGCGAAGGCATTTACGACCCGACTTGCGGAAGCGCGGGTATGCTGATTTCGGCGATTGCCTATTTGAAAGCGCAGAACAAAGAATGGCGAAATGTAAGGATTTACGGGCAGGAGATTAACGCCCTGACTTCCGCAATTGCCCGCATGAACTTGTTTCTGCACGGGGTAAAGGACTTTGAAATTGTCAACGATGATACGCTTGTAAACCCTGCGTTCATCGTGGGAGGAAAACTTCAGACATTCGATATAGTGGTTGCGAATCCTCCCTATTCCATCAAACAATGGAATCAGGCAGCGTTTGCGGCTGACAAATACGGGCGTAACTTTCTCGGCACTCCACCGCAGGGGCGCGCCGACTACGCTTTCTTTCAGCATATCCTGAAAAGCCTTGACCCTGTAGCGGGCAGATGCGCTATCCTGTTCCCTCACGGCGTTTTGTTCCGCTCCGAGGAAACAATGCTCCGTGAGAAGTTGATATGTGCCGATTTGGTAGACTGCGTTATCGGCTTGGGCGCTAATCTGTTCTTTAACTCACCGATGGAAGCGTGCATTGTACTTTGCCGCACAAATAAAACGCCGGACAAGCGCGGAAAAATGCTTCTGATAAACGCTGTCAATGAAGTTACGAGGAAGAACGCCCAAAGCTGGCTTGAGGACGAGCATATTCGCAAAATTGCGGAAGCCTACGAGGGCTATACCGATATTGACGGTTTCGCTTCCGTCATCACGATTGCGGATGCGGAGAAAAACAGTTATTTACTTTCAATTCCGCTTTACGTCAAGGAAGTCGTCGCAGAGGAAGCGAAAGATACCCGTACATTCGCCGAGTGCCTTGGCGCATGGAATGAAGCCTCATTTGAAGCGCGGGCGGCATATCAGGACTTGCAATCGCTTATCGGAGGTGGGACAGATGGCTAAGAAAAAAACGCCGAACGAATTACGACTTCGCAACAGCACGGCGGAATTTTTGACGTTTGCCTACCAGACGGGTGGTGATGGCGTAGAGGTTCGGGTTCAGGACGGAACAGTTTGGCTCTCTCAAAAAAACATAGGTGCACTGTTTGAAACATCGAGCGATAATATCGGTTTGCATCTTAAAAACATCTACAAAGACGGGGAACTAAGCGAATCCGCAACTGCCGAGGATTTCTCGGTAGTTCAAACGGAAGGTGCGCGGCAAGTTGAGCGTGTTATCACGCATTACAACCTTGACGCGATTATCTCCGTTGGCTACAGAGTGAACTCAAGGCAGGCTACATCGTTTCGGCAATGGGCGACGGGTGTAACAGCTATTGAACAGGAAATGCTCGGTTCCCTCGATAATGCGCAGATGGAAAAACTCCACGATGTGCTTTCACGCCGCCTGAGAGGAATCACGGTAGCCGAGCCGACCGAAGAACAAGCAGACAATCCGAAGTACCTTTTGAGTTTTACTTCTGCCAAGCGCGTGGAGGGTTGTTCGGACAAATCGCTCCGATACTACGAATCCACCTTAAGTAATATGCTTGTAGGCATTGGCAAGCCCGTCAAGCACATCACGACCGACGATTTGAGACAGTACCTTGACAAATATCAACGTGAAGGCGGCGCTGGTAAAGTAACGATGGATATGGGGAAAACTCCACACTGATTGCGGCGCAGCTGCCTGTGTCCAAGTGGCATGCCGTCTTTGAGGACCCAACCACAGCAGACGCTGCTCTGGACAGAGTCGTACACGCGTCACACCGCTTTGAGTTGCAAGGTCCGTCGCTGCGCCGACGCGAAGCCGCCGGTGCGGATGAAGTTCGCGCTAACACAGATTCGATTAACGCGACGGGGGCGATGCCTGCGGCCGATTAGAAAAAACGGACGGCGCGTCCGCGCCGACCACTGCGAATTCGCTTGACGAATATGCCGCCATCGCAGTAATATTATTTCAATCTCATGAGGCATCGGGCGCTGCCCGGATGATAGGAGAACCTCTGCCCGGTTTGGGGGAGAACCACTGCCCGGTTTGCGCGCCACTCCTGCCCGGTTACGGGAGAATGGGCAGCAAGCAGAAAAACAAGACAGAAAAAACAGATAGCGAAATAGTTATCAAACGCGCTAAAGAGTTGGGTCAAAAACTATCAAGAAAAATAATATAGAGAGGTGTTAATCATGCCGTTTGAAAAAGTGAACATAAGACAGGTAGTAAGTGATACTTTAGCCGCTGACCCGGAATTAAAGCAGATGTGGGATGAAAGCCGCACAGAATATCATGTGTTGGGTGATTTGGTGAAGCTCCGCAAGGATAAAGGATTATCGCAGATTGAGCTGGCGGAGATGACAGGTAACAAGCAGCAGGCTATTTCAAGGATTGAGAATCGGGAAAACAGCCCGACATTGAAAACGTTATGCGGTATATTAGATGTACTGGGTTATGATATCCAGTTTGTGCCGAAGGAAAAAATGTAGGGTTTGGCACAAATGCCGAATAAAGCGAGCCTGTAACGCAAAAACCCCGGAGCGTCAACTCCGTGGTTCAGCCTGTAGACAAAAAGGGTTCAGCAAGCAATCGCGGACTGAATCCTTTTTCTGCGAATTAAAATTGAATGCAAAAAAAAAGCCAAAAGAATGCGCGAGCCACCATGGGAGGAAGAGCGGCAATACCTTCTGACACTACCTGAATATGAATACGATGTGTTCCGCTACGAATCCCTATCGGCTTTGCGTAGGGAACTCGCGTACAGCAACGCCCAAAGCGGCTGTGCGGTTGAACTCCTTCATATCTTGGATTACATACCCGGACTCAATTAGCATTTCATCTATAGTGATACGGGCTTTCGCCTCTGGCGTCATACGTGTCAGTGACTGGCAGAATCCATGCAACGACAGAAGAAGGGAGACAGAGCATAATGACGATAACAGATTACTTGCGGCGTGAGGCTGCCGAATATATCCGGGGTTTAGATATTACGCCGGAAGAGTGCCGGGAACTGCTTGTGTGGGTCAAAGACGGCAACAGCGTTCACAGCAACCATTGGTATATGGCGGATGACCGTGGCTGCCCGATGGACTACATTACGGCGGCACGAGTGACATATGAACTGGCCGCACAGTGCGCAGCCTCCATGCCTGATCATTGATACGCAGGGCATATGCCGCAAATGGGCATATGCATATGTTGCGAATGGGCACGAAAATACAGCACTTGGGCGCATGGTATGGGCATGAAAAGTACAGCGTTTGAGCACGGTGAAGTTGCCGCTCACCAAAGCAGTGTGGACGCGCCCACACTGCTTTGGTACTATCTCTCTTAACTATTACTTTGGAAGTTATCAGTAGGAATTACTGATGCGAAAAACCCGGACTGCACGGGGAATTACTAAATTCGCATTTTCCTACTGTTGGGTGCAGGAGTAATATATCTGGTATTGGCACTGCTGGACTTTTTCGTGCCTATATGCTGTATTTTTGTTTTGACAAACACAGTCAAGCCTTTCACAAGAAAATGTGATTACTGTATATATATGATAGTATATCTTGAAATTTAACGATACACAAGCAAAGTGGACGATTTTTATATACATACTAACTGAATCATCGATGACGTTTACCCTATATTGAGTATTATTACTCCACACCCCATGAACACGGCATCATTATCTCGCGCGGCGGGGTTTTGTGTGTGGGGGAGCGCATTTAGAGCAGTTTGAAGGTTTGTTCTGCGTTGTGCGGTTCAAAGAGCAGCGCGTCTACTCCCGGTGATATCGTCTTAATACAATCTTAATGGAAAGCACTAAACTCTAAATACCTACTTAATACGATTAGGTGTAGAGTATAGACAAGAAGCGAGAACAACGGCGCAAACAAAAGCTGCCGCTGCGAAAGCAAAAAAAACAAACTGAAAGGATGTATCTATCATGAAAAAGCGTTTTAGCAAACTCACAGCGATTCTGGCGGCGGCACTGATGGCCGTCAGTCTCATCCCCACCACGGCGTTCGCAGCGGCAAGTTCCTTGCCCGATGATACAAGCGAACGTATCCTGAACATCTACAAGTACACCCCTGCTTCATATGAAGGCGAAGCAGGCGACGGCACCAACAATGTCGGTGACGCGCTCGACGACAAGACTCCGCTGGCAAACGTAGGCTTCTCCATCTACAAGGTGCCTGCCGAGCAGACCCCCTCCGACGCAACCCCTACCGCTGATGAAATCGCCACCATTACCGGAGATTACAATAATTTAGTCAACAGCATCGTTACGGACAGCAACGGACTTGCCTCCCACTCCTTCGGAGAAGGCAACACAAACGACGGGCTGTACCTCATCGTTGAGGATGAACACCCTGCGGTATTCTCCCCGGTTGACCCGTTCTACGTCAGCATACCGATGACCGACCCCGAGGGCGACGGATGGCTCTACACCGTCAACGTTTATCCGAAGAACGACGTCAACCCCGGCCCGGAGGTTGACAAGGACGTAAACGAGATCGGCAACGACTCTGCAACCCACGACATCGGAGCCAAGCAGACCTGGATCATCCGCGGCGGAATCCCGTATGAAATGCAAAAAGATGGCTTCACCTCCGGCTACGGCGCTGCCTACATGCTTACCGACGAACTCGATACCCGGCTGACCTATAAAGGCAACCTGAACCTTCGCCTTTATACGTCGAATGATGATGAAATAGCGCTGGAGAGCACACATTACGACAGCTCGAATTCTACCGTCGCGGAGGACGTAGCGGGCGGCTCGCTCAACATCCAGATGACCACAGACGGCCTGGATTACATCGCGGCACACCTTGGCACAGGCAGCTACACACCGGAAATCCGCGTGTACTTCGACACAGTCATCAACGACACGGCGGAGCTCGCGGAGCCAATATATAACGATGTGACGCTCGACTACCTGAACTCGGCGGGGTATGCCTTTGACAGCAAAACGGTTCCGGAGGGCGAAATCCCCGAGGTGCACACCGGTGGCCTGAATATACTCAAAGTGAAGGCCGGAGAAGAATCCACACTCCTTGAAGGCGCAAGGTTCAAGATAGTCCGTGTTGCGACCGCTGAAGAAAAAGCGGCGGGCCAGCATGAAACCATCAAGATCGGAGGAACGGATACGGACGTAATGTTCATGAAGTTCTACACGACCGAAGCCATCGAAGGCGAAATGACGGACGAGGTCATGACGAACGAGAACGGCAAAGCTATCATGAATGGTCTTGCATATGGCGATTACTACCTGATTGAAACGGAAGCGCCACAAGGGTACAATAAGCTGGCCGCGCCCGTTCAGGTCAGCATCGGTGAGGAAACACACAAAAGCGGCGGCGAGGAACGCGTAGCCAACAGCGCCGAGTTTATCCTCCCTGTAACAGGCGGCACGGGTACGGTACTGTTCACGATGGGCGGCGTAGTGTTGATCGGACTGGCTTGCATCACCTTACTTCTCTCAAGGAAGAAGAAAGCGGCCAGCGCGAACGAGGACGAATAACCGCAAAAAGACTCACCGGTACGGGCGGGGATAAGAAAAAGGTTTCCCCGCCCTTTCTTTGAAAGACAATACGCGCCGTACAGGAAGGATGGGCATTATGAAACTGAAGTTCATCGTCATCATAGCCATATTAATCGGGCTTGGACTGCTTGCCTACCCTTTCGTCAGCAACTATCTAGCGGAGCATGACGGCGCAAAAGCGATACAGCAATACCAGACACAGCTTGACAATCAGACAGATACGGATATACAGGCGCAGCGCGAAATGGCAAATGAATACAACGCCAGCGTAACCGGAGCGCAGCTTCAAGACCCGTTCGTAGCGGGCAGTGGGCTGTCACAGCCGGATAACTATGCGGAGATACTGGATTACGCCAACCACATGATGGGCTACATCGAGATTCCGAAAATATCCGTCTATCTGCCGATATATCATGGCACAAGCGATGATGTGCTGGCAAAGGGCATAGGCCACATGAGCCAGACGGCGTTCCCCATAGGCGGCGAGAGCACCCATGCTGTATTAACCGGGCATACCGCGCTTCCAAATGCGAAGCTGTTCACCGATTTAACAGAGCTGGTCGAAGGCGACGTTTTCTACATACAGATATTGGGCGAAACGCTGGCATACGAGGTTGACCAGATCAAGGTGGTTGATCCTGAAGACACGAGCGATATGCAGGCGGAAAAGGGCAAGGACTATGTAACGCTGATCACCTGCACGCCCTACGCTGTGAACACCCACCGCCTGCTGGTGCGCGGCGAGCGTATACCATATACCGAACAGCAGTACCAGGCGGATGTCGAGGCGGGCGGGCTTATGTTCTCAGGGCTTGACCACCAGGCGATACTCATCGGGATGATTGGGGCGTTCGCACTGCTCGCCGTCATCGTAATCGTAGTTTTGATACGGCGCGGAAAAAGGGCTTATAAAGGGGCACACGATAAATCTCGCCGCCGCAGCTCATAAGAAGAATACTAAACTATAAGAGGTGATTTCATCAGATGTACAATACCATGAGAAAGCGCGTACTGGTTGTAGAGGATGACAAGCAGATGCGCAGGTTGATGACGACGGTGCTTGACAGGCAGGAATATATTCCCATCATAGCGCAGAACGGAGCGGAAGCCTTATCGCAAGTGGAGTCCAAGCGTCCGGAAACCATTTTACTTGATATGGGGCTGCCGGATATGGACGGCATGGACGTAATCCGAAGGGTAAGGGAAACATCGGAGGTTCCGATTATCGTAGTCAGCGCACGAACCGAGGACAGGAATATCATTGAGACGCTGGAAGCCGGAGCCGACGATTATATCACCAAGCCTTTTTCACCGGAGGAGCTGCTGGCCCGGCTGCATGTCAGCCTGCGCCGGGTTCGCCCAGACGCCACAGAGACAGGTTTCCTCCCCGCAATATATGAGAACGGTAGTCTGCGTATACTGTTTAACGAACGCAGTGTGTTTGTAAACGAAAAAGCAATATGGCTGACGCCCAGCGAGTATACGATACTCTGTCTACTGGCGCGTAACGAAGGGCGGATACTGACTCACACGGAGATTATTACGGCCATTGGCGGCAAGGGTTCTGACAAGAGCGGGAAATTGCGCGTGATGATGTCGGCGTTGCGCAAGAAGATAGGACAGGACACGGCGAGTCCGCAATATATTCAGACGCATATTGGCGTCGGATACCGGATGACCCGGCCACAGAGCGGCAACTGAAAGGCATATATCATACAGGGGAATGACGGACATGAAAACAAGGCGTGAAAAAGAAACGAAACAGAAGAACCCAAAACGCGTTATCGCCCTCGCACTGACGGCGGTGCTGTTGCTCGCAGGTGTCGGCGTAATCGTTTACCCTCACGCGGAGCGATATCTGTTCGCCCGGCAGGCTAAGCAGGATTACACAGCCTTTCTCGAAACGCGGCCGGAATGGTCATTTGGGTCTGCGTTTGGTTCCGCCGGAGACACACAGCAGTACCCTGAACTCTACCGGATGATGCAGGAGTATAACGCGCAGTTGGCGGCAACCGGGCAGGCGGGGCTCACTGATCCGTGGGCTTACGAGCAGGCGAGCTTTGACCTAAGTGAATACGGATTGGAAGAAGATATCATCGGATACATTGAAATACCGAAAATAGATGTGGTGCTGCCCATATACTTGGGTGCGAGCCCGGATAATATGACAAAGGGCGCGGCGCATCTGTCACAGACCTCCCTGCCCATCGGCGGCGAGGACACAGGCTGCGTTATTTGTGCACACCGCAACTACAGCAAAGCCGCGCAGTTTACCCGCCTTGTGGAACTGGAAGCCGACGATGAGGTGATTGTAACAAATCTGTGGTACTCCATGACCTATCGGGTGACAGACACTACTACGATACTGGACGATGACATCGACAGCCTGAAAATACAGGATGGCAAGGATATGCTCTCTTTATTCACCTGTTACTATAACGGGGACAGAAAGGACAGGTTTGTAGCGTTCTGCGAGCGTGTGAATTGAGGTTATGCGGGGTACGTAAGCGTACCTGTACTGCAATGCCAGGATTTTCGTTATTGGGTAAAACGCATAGAAGCCTGGCAACAGGCCAAACGGTGATAATTGTTTGAAACTGTTGTCAAGTATATCGACTATTCCGAAGACTCATGTTTCAATGCTGATATAACAGCCTTGAAGGGAGGATTTACTCATGCAGTTAAATAAAACGACAGATTATGCATTACGCATACTATTTTATCTGGGCGGCGAAAATCGAGTTGTGCCTTCGTCAGAGATGGCTAAGAGATTAAAAATATCACCGCGTTATTTGCTTAGCGTTGCCAAAAAACTAAAAGGCCATGGATTTATTAGCGCGACCATGGGCACAGGTGGCGGATATTCGTTGATACAGCCTTTGAACGAAATTACTTTATATGACGTAATAACAACAATGGAAGGCAAGATTATTCTGTCCCGGTGCTGTCAGCAAGGCACTCACTGCGATGATGGACCTTGCATCCTGCATGATGCGTATGGATTTTTGGAAAGTATTTTGGAGCGCTATCTGCAAAGCCTGACTTTAGATATGCTTATCAACATACCGATAAATGAATGGCACAGCGACATTATGAAAAAACTTTATACGATGTACTGTCAGCGAACGGGCACCAGGGCAATCGCGGAAGAAGAAATTCGGCTGCTTGAAGCCGCAACCTAAAATGAGCGAGCTGCCATTCAAGACAGCTCGCTCATATCTTACAACAAATTCGCCTTTTCCTTTAACTTCGCTTTGCTGGGATGTGTATATCGCAATGTCGTCCGCGTGTCCTTGTGACCCGCCTGCGCGGCTGTCTCCGCAATGGAAAAGCCCGCAACTTCTTGAGCCTGTGAACACCAGAAGTGTCGCAGCTTATGGGGCGTGATGGAATCCGAGTATTGATTACATACTTGGTTAAGGCGCCCACGGGTCAATTTCTTGCCGT
>QMCD01000916.1_pt1 | contig 19499 bp, 16 predicted proteins | sample 1821841 | NCBI WGS metagenome assembly QMCD01 (sample SAMN01991225, study PRJNA193472) | Termite gut metagenome, whole genome shotgun sequencing project. | isolation source: worker | host: Macrotermes natalensis
AAAATTTAAAGACATTTAGAAATAGAAAAATTAAACTTCCTATCCATTTTATCTTTCATTTTATACAAAATAATATAATAAGATACCATCGGAATTAATGCAAGCAATATTTGCAAGGGTTCAGAGTCTAAAAACATACGAATAATAATAAATGTAACTATCAGCAAAAGAAAAGGAATCACGTAGGCATACCATACTGCCTTTAATCCGGAAGAGCCCTTTATCGAAACAATTACATCTTCACCGATAGCATAAGAAGGTGCCAGAGAAGTTTTTATTGGAATAATTTGCGTGGTTGAATCTCCAAACATACAAGCTGTTTTATTGGAGCAACCTGCACATGCACCTCCACGTTCTACTCGTACCTGAACTTCATTTTGAGAGATCGAAACAACTTTGCCGGCATGATTGATAACTTCTCTCATTATTTTGCCAAGATGGACTCAACAGATGCTATAATTTGTTCTTCTGTTAAATATCCTGAAATTCGTGTCATTTTTCCATCCGCTGAGCAAAAGAACAGGGTAGGGATTCCAGTTATTTGATAAGCACTTGAAATATCTTTGTTGTAGTCAACATTTATCTTGTAGAAATTGACTTTTCCGGCAAATTTTTCTGCTGCTTTAGCAAAACCAGGTTCCATCATCTTACAAGGACGACACCAATCGGCGTAAAAATCAACTACACAAGGCTTTTTTCCTTTAAATTTCCATTCTTTATCTTTTCTGAAATCGGCAACCAATTGAACATATTGGTCGGAAGTAATGGAAATAGGCTTAGGAACGTCTGCAATAGATTCTTCAACAAATGCAATTTCTTCCCCTTCATTTTGAGAAAGAATAAATGAACTGTTTTGAGCAGACGAATTGCAGGCAATAAAAACGAGCGAAAACAAACCTCCGATTACTAACTTTATACTATTTATTATATTCATATTAATGCTTTTTTTTATTAACGAACTCTACAATGGTTTATTTTACAATTACAAAAGGAACGGAAAAAATCGTTTCTTTCATTTATAATTATTCATTTAATGAGAATTCATTTTTAGTTTGTAGCTGTCGCATTTTCTCCCTTTCGGATAGCCTTAGGAGTTAAGCCGAATATGCCTTTACAAAAATTGCTGAAATGTGCTGATGAAGAAAAACCAAATGTATTGCTAATTTCTGTAAATGTTTTAGTACTGCATTTGATTTCATGGTAAATATTAGCTGCTAATTGTTTTTGTATCCACTTGTGTGCAGACATTCCAAATACTTTTTTAAACTTTTTCTCAAAGCCGGTCAGACTGTAATTAGCTAAACTTGCCAATTCTTTAACTGTTTTTACACCTTGAGACTTCGCCAGTATCAAATTATAAAATTCCAGGTCATCCGACAGTATTGGCGTGAAAAAAGCAATAAGGTCTTCTCTTGGAGTATAAGCACGTAATAGAAAGAAAAATTCTTTAATTTTTACTTCAAGGAAGAAATTACACCGCAATCCGTCTTCCCAGCAAGGAAGAAAACTGTTGAGATAAGCATCTATTCGCTCATTTGTTTTTAGAATCTGGGCTGTAGTTTGCTCTTTATTTAATTCTTTAGATTCACGATAAAGCATTTCCAATGAGAAATGATCGCAAAAAGAGAAAACTATTGGTAAATCAAATAGAAAAACACGTGCTTCTGTTTTGGCAACTCCAGTAATTTCCATGTATGCAGGTAATAAAAAAATATCACCGGCATTAACGACTTCATCTACAATTTTTCCAAAAGAAACAGAAAGGCTGCCTTCCAAAATAAACAAAACGACATTCTTGTTAGAGATGTAATGCTCTTTATCTTCGGGGGCAAACTTTATATGTTGGACTATAGATTCTTCCGATTGATTGTAATGATAACATGATAAATGTTCCTGTGGGTATAATAGTTCCATATTAATTTGTTTTTTTATGTAGATTTTGATAACATATAAAAAGTATGCTACTATAAAAAAATGATAATCAGAGAATGAAATGTTACTTTTGGATTCTGACAATAAAAATAATTCTTCATTGTTCCGATTACTAATGTACAAAGATAAAAAAAATAATAATAAATCGCACAAAAAGCAAAATTATTTACACAAAACTTATGGTCGTCAAATTTTTTAGTAATATGAGTTCAGTGTTTATTTGCTTGATTAATAGAATTTACGCAAGTTAAATGAAGTTAGAGGAAATTATAATTTAGTTGTTGAATTATTTACATATTTACTTCTTATTGCTTTTTTCATTTCTTATCTTTAACTTCATATTTACTCATTCACTTATTTGCCATTGTTAGCATTGGGTGAAACCCTGAACTCACGTTATAATTATTATACCCAAAAGCAAATTTAGTGTGAAAAAATTTATCTTTGCAATATGATATTGCCTTATAGTACGAGAGTATTGATGCTCAATCCAGCAAAGAATTATACTAAAAAACCTTGGAAAGGCATCCCAAGGAGAAAAAGATTTGCATTAGACCTCTGAGAATATAAAAACACTCTCTGAGAAAAAGTGTCATGTTTTATGCTCCGAGAAACCTACCCTTTTCTGCACAAGTCCTTATATGTACAATATTTGCAACGGTCGGAATCTTCTGTTTGCAGGAAAGGCTCACCTGAATCGGAAATGGAAGAAATTGTAGAAGAAAGTAGTTGTTCAAATTCCTGCAAATATTCTTTATTCAAACAGGATTCTTTGCCAATGGAAAGAATATATTGCTGCGTAATTTTCCGCAGGGAAACAATTTCCGCTTCAATAGTAGCATTTCCGGATTGTTTGTAATACAAGTAAGCGTAAAACATAAGCTGGAATGCTTTGGCATGCTCTCCATCAAACAAGTCCTCTACTTCATTAACTTTAAGTTCTTTCTCATTTACAAATCCTGTTTTATAATCCACAATCCGCTTTATCCCGTTTTGATTATCAACCCTGTCGATAATTCCTTTGAGAATAACCGGTTTTTGTTTGTCGACAACAAATTCCTGTTCTATTTTTTCTTCCGTTTTTTCAATAAAGACAGTTTCTTCAAAAGAACGAGCATGTTTGAGGTAGAGTTCTATATACCGGACGATAATCCGGTAAACCAGATGATTTTTTTCGTACAGCAAATCATTTTCTGTGAGTTTTATTTCTTCCCCGCACATATAAGCACGGACCATTTGTTCTATTTCTTTCTTTTCCAAACGTCTAAAACGCCCGTTCTCAACAGCTTTTTCCAGTACATGATGAACTACTGTCCCGATGACATTACTTTGCAGCATATCATCGGCAGACAAAGACTGTTCTTCTTCCAACTCTAAAACGTAACGGAAATAAAAACGCAAATCGCACTCCAAAAATGTATTAATAGAAGATGCCGAATATTTCCGTTCACGCAAGCGGGAAACAATTTCTTCATTTTTTGTAATAATGATAGGAATCTCTTTTTGAGCAATTGCAGGAGGATATGCCATCACCTGCTCAATAATCTCTACATTATCATAGTGTTCTAATTTGCTTTTCAGCTGATGAATAAAACGGCTTTTTTCCATATCTCCGCGTTTGGCATCCAGGTTGTACAAAAGATAAACAGTCGAAGCCCGTTGCAGCAAACGATAAAAATGATATGAAAAAACAGCATCTTTTCCCTTATAAGACGGCAATCCGAAATATTGCTTCACATCATACGGAATAAACGAATTGACCGTTTTTCCTGCGGGAAGAATACCTTCATTGACAGAAAGCATAATTATATTTTTAAAATCCAATGTCCGTGTTTCCAGCAATCCCATTATCTGTAAACCTTCCGTTGCCTCACTTTGAAAAGAAAGTGTTAATTCTGAAATCATCTCCGAGAATAAAAAACGGAAGGAAACTATATCTTCAACAGGATTTTGCTCCAATATTGTCTTTAAAGAACTTATTTGCTGATAAAGCAAATAAAGCGTCTCTTGTTCCACCGATTTTAATGAAGCCCGCTGATATATTTCAATCAACAATGCTTGAATATTATCGCAAAGAGCAGAAACTGTATTTTCTTTATAAAATAAATTCAAAAATAATTCAGATAAGTGAGGCTCTATACTTTCTGTCAGTTTTTTATAATCTTCTTCATTATAAAATAATCGCTGATTTTCTATTAGCTTATCTGCAATAGAATACATTGAATTATTAGAGATTGCTTGTTTTGATTGACTGCGTGTAATGTTTACTATATATGGATTATCGAAAAAAGAAAACAAATCCTTGTAATACAACTTAAGATTCTGCTTTCCCTCTGTATTTTTTGTATCGGCTTTATGTTTATTATCCAAAATAAGCATTAATGATTCAAGCAGTTGATACAAAAGTGTACGTTTGACAGGATACCCCATTGTAATATTTGCATCCTGCGTATCAATAGCATGTAAAATGGGCAGCAGCAAAGATTCATCTGCAGGAACAAGTGCGGTATTTTCCAAGTTTGTATTCTCCTTTTGAATATCAGTCAATAACTCATGCAATACTTTTGTTTGTGCCACTGCTTGCGGCAGACCGATAATATGAATTTTTTTAGGAATTTCCCTGTAATAATTTCCCACAAAAGGCTGCCAGGCATCGTTAAACAATTCCTTACGGGTCTCACGCAAAAAACGTCCCGCTTCATGAATCGTATCTTCTGCATAAAAAACATCTCCATCTATCAAATAATCCAGTTTTTCGGATTCCTTGAGATATTCTATTAGCGTTTTTTCTGCTGTTGTTAAAGCATTGAATCCTGCAAAAAGATATTTCTTATACGGTAATTTCCCGATATAATCAGCTGCATTTTCCGCGGCACAACGATAAATCAATCCTTGATATGCCTTGTTTTTCGCTAAAAGACGTTGAGTGAACTGTTGATAATAAATCTTCAATTCTTTGAAAAACAACAAATAGTTCTTCTGGAAATCAGTCAATTCATTCTCCTGCTTTCCAAAGAAACTCATTTCTTTAAGAGCAAATAAAGAAGAAAACAACAAATCCGTATCCACTAAATAAGAATCTATTTCATTGAAATCACCGAGCATAATTTGAGCATTGCCCGCAAATTCATACAATGATTTTTTTTCCTGCTCTTTTTCCCCAGCCGATAATTCCAAATGTATCTGATACAGCAACAGTAATTGCTCTTCTCGTTTTGCCTGCTCAATACCTGTCAAATGCTGGAAAAAATCTTCTATGGAAAAAAAAACAGGAGATAAAAAGGGCTTCCCATAAAGTTCTGCTAACTGTTTTTTTAAGAAAACAATGCTTCTTCTTCCCGGAACAATAACGCACACATCCTGCAAATTATCCGAATAATTCTTTTTTATATGTTCAGCTACCAGAAAAAGAAATGGCTTCATCTATTCCTTGTTTTTTGAATCAATGATAATAGTTACCGGTCCGTCGTTTATCAGTTTTACTTGCATATCGGCACCGAAAACACCCGTTTGAACCGGTCGTTTAATCTCATCTGTAAGTTTTCCAATAAAAGACTCATATAATGGAATCGCAACATCGGGAGTCGCCGCACGAATATATGAGGGACGATTTCCTTTCCTGGTTGAAGCATGTAATGTAAATTGACTGATAAGCAAACAATCAGCCTCTATATCGCAAATCGAAAGATTCATTACATGATTGGCATCATCAAAAATACGTAATCGGGCAATCTTGCCGCACAGCCATGCTATATCTTCATTTGTATCGGCAGTTTCTATTCCCAATAAAATCAACAAACCCGCACCAATGGTCGCATGTATTCGTCCTTCTATTGAAACACTTGCTTCTTTTACCCGTTGAATAACTACCCGCATGTATATTTTTATTTAAAGTCTAAGATTTACCAGTAATTTTTTATTCAGAATATAATTAAACATTCACCGGCACTATTCATTCAAATACTCATCCAGCAAAATCTTTCCGGCAGCATAAGGAGAGATTTTCTTTTCTGCAATCTTTTGCTGATAGACAGCAATATTTTCCTTTACTTGAGCATTAGCATAAAAAGTATCCAGCAATTCTTCTTCCAGAAAATCCTTAAAACGCTCCTGTAATTGATATACCCTATGCTGTTCGAAATATCCGTTTTGTAATGTATGGTTTTTATAGTCCGAAATCATATCCCATATCTCAGGTATTCCTTTATGATACAAGGCAGAAACCGTAACCACAGGAGGACGCCACCCTGAAGGCGGAGGAGGAAATAACATCAGGGCATTGGCATATTGTGTTTTGGTCAGTTCCGCTTTTTTCACATTATCTCCATCTGCCTTGTTGATAACAATAGCATCTGCCATTTCCATAATACCGCGTTTGATGCCTTGCAGTTCATCTCCTGCACCTGAAATCATTAGCAGCATAAAGAAATCAACCATATTATGCACCGCTGTTTCCGATTGTCCTACTCCTACCGTCTCAATAAAAATCACATCAAATCCGGCAGCCTCACACAAAATAAGAATTTCTGCTGTCTTGCGGGCAACACCTCCCAGCGAACCCGCCGATGGCGAAGGACGGATAAACGCATTTTCATCCACAGAAAGATCTTCCATGCGTGTTTTATCACCCAAGATACTTCCTTTGGAGCGTTCACTGCTTGGGTCTATCGCTAAGACTGCCAATTTATGTCCTTTTCCGGTAAGATATTTTCCAAACGATTCGATAAAGGTACTTTTCCCTGCTCCGGGAACTCCCGTTATACCAATCCGAATAGAATTACCGGAATAAGGAATACATGCTTCCAGGATAGATTGTGCCAACTCATAATGATTGGGATTGCTGCTTTCTATCAATGTAATTGCCTGACTTAACAAAACCCTGTTTCCGCTTAAAATGCCATCTATGTAAACCTGCTTGTCAAACAACTTGCTTCGTTTCATCTTCGATAAATCCAGATAAGGATTTACCTGCGAAGGCTGCTTGACACCATCCTGTACATGCAGTGCCGATTCAAAATTATCTGTATTTTCTTCCATGCTTCTGTAATAGAATTGCGAAGTTACAAAAAGTTTTTGAGATAGAAAGAAGAGCAGGCTTACGAAAGGGCGAAAAATAGTTTCCGATAAAATATGAGTGTCTTTCTTGTGCTTCGCATCATGGTCTTTCGGAGATAATTGTATCTATGTTGCCAGTGTCCGTATGTGTTTTTGTATAAACCCAAACCTCAAGTGAACATAGCACTATAGAAGTCCTTGTTAGTACTTCGGAAGTCCTCATTAGCACTTCAGAAGTCCTCGTTAGCACTTCGGAAGTCCTCGTTAGCACTTCGGAAGTCCTCGTTAGCACTTTGGAAGTCCTCATTAGTACTTCGGAAGTATAAAAAAATACCACCGAAGTAAAAAGTACTTCGGTGGTATTAAAAAGTCATTGTTTAGAAGCTATTCCTCTTTTTTCTTAGTCGGACGACTGGGGAAATGGGATTGCAGCTCGTTATAAATAGCCTTTGCTCCGGGAATATCCTGTTTGGCAGCCTGCTTTACCGCCTGGTAAAAGACCAGCGCCTGATTGTATGCCTCTCCACCGGCAATCATCACGGTATCATCTACACCATCGACAAGCTGTTGAAGGCTGATTTCGACTATGCGGAGATTGTTAACGTCCGCCATATCCGTGCGGAAGCTTTCCATATCAAGATACGAGGGACAAAACTGCGGATGTGCCGCTGCATACTCGTATGCCTTTGTGCCGAAAGCAATGCTTTTGTCGCCCATCTTGAGATTGGCGTGCCGTTCTTCAGGCGTGAGGCTGAATAGATAGGGCTTAAGTAATTTCGCTAATGTGTTGATTTGCTCCTGTGCCTTTGCCAGCACTTCGGCTGGGATGGCTGTGTTGTGTTGGTTATCCATTGTGATTTAAATTTAAAATGATTAATAATTTTTTAAACTGTAATTTTTTATAAGATTATAAAATTTAACTTGTTTACATCTCGCTTCTCACTTCTTAACTTGCGTAGCTTCCTTTAATAATACGAGGTCGGAAGGTCTTTTTCATAATCATATTTGGCGTCTCGTAAGATGCCTGCTTTTGCCCGTATGCCGATTTCAAAACCTCGCGTGTAGCCAAAAGGTCTCCACTTGAATGATATTATCCAGCAATGCAGATCGCGTTCCACGTAAAATTCCGAAGGAGTGATTTGTTTTTCATCAAAATTATAACCGGTGTTGAAATTTATACTCCATTTGGATGTGATAGCGAAACTTCCACTTATGCTTAATGAATTAGTGAACTTGTGTGTATGGATAGGAATGATCGTATCAACGTGTCGCTGGTATCTGTAATAATCATAATTATCACCCATATTATAATTGAAAATATAATTGACGGAAATATTCCAATCGCCAAATCCGCTGGGAGATTCCTTGCGTTCTTCTTGCTTTTCTTGTCCGCCGTTTTTCCGTTTGAAAAATTCCCGATTCAGGTTTATACCGGTACTTACGCTCCATGCTGTGGATGAAAAACGAAACAAACGCTTGTTTTCTTTGATTTCATAACGATTTACCCGATAGCCATTCGTATCTATAATGTATGGGTCGAAATTGAAACTGAACGAAATGTTGAAATATTGAAACAAAGTAGTTCTTCCGCTTAATGTCAAAGCATCCCATCGCAAAGAATCTTTCAAGATGTCATAACCGGAAGAAAGCGTTACATTGTCAAGTAATGTAACCTTTTTGAATGATTCTTCTCCGTTTTTCTTTTGCCGGACTTTCATCTCCAAACGGTTGGAAATGGAAAAATTAATTTTTCCCGAAGCTTTATAAGCCGGAATAGAGTACAATGAACCTACAACGGTTGAATATTGAATTTCTCTATCCAAATAAGGGTCATAATAATCTTTGTACAAATGCTTATTAATTCCCGGACGGTAATTAAAGCTGACCGAAGGTGTCAGGGTATGACGAAAAGCGGCAACTTTCCCTTTTTTGAACGTATACATCCCGTATATGGTAGTTGACAATCCTGTTGATATGGTCAGATTATGAGCCATGCTAAATCCTGTGCTTGTATCATGGCGAATAATGCTTCCTATGGTATCCCGTATGATAATTCCTGCAGTATCTTGGGTGATTTTAATATTATATCCGTCCCAATCCTGCCGAACTTGTTTACTTACCTGCCACGACTCTACGAATGTTACGGAATTTGTCCAGCTGATATATTTTAAAATTTTGATGGTACTTTTAATGGGGATATTGTGATTTATTCCCATACGGTAACTGTCAAAGGCTTGTTTGAAATTTTGTGTCAAAATAGTATCGTATGTATTAATCACGTTTTGTATATCTACCGTATATTGCATGGAGATGTTTTCATACCAGCGTAATTTTCCTGCCACCTGTTTTCGACGGAAAGGGTGAAACTGGCTTACTCCAAAATTAATCTGTGGCAGTTTCATGTCCAGATTCCCCTGAATCAAATCCTGTGACAATTCTGCATTGATGCCCAAACTGTATTTGCTTCTAAAGCTTGTGCTGAAATTTATTGTTGAAAGAGCCTTGCTTTGTGTATAATCCGAGATGTTTTTCTCAACCGTATTTTTTGAAAATGAACTTGTACGAAAGTTTACATTAGCAGAAAAACGATTCACAGGATGGGCTTTCACATCTTGTTGATGCTGCCAATAAATGCTAAAGTCATTTTTTTCGGAAAACAAATTAGTCTTTCGTTCACCTGTTGGAGTATAGGCATACCGCAAATCAAAGTTTCCGTTAAACTTATACCGCTTTATGTAATTTGATTTTACTCCAATTCCAAAAGCCCCACGCATATAAATATTGGCAGTAACGGCAAAATCAATCTTGTCTTTCAACGCAAAATAATATCCGATGCCTTCCAGATATGCTCCTAATTCATTATGTTGTCCATATTTTGGAAAAATCAATCCGTTGGTATGTTTATCCGAGTTAGGAAAAAAGCCAAAGGGAAAAGCTACAAAAGTTGGAATACTGGCAATACGCATATATAAGGGTCCTGTAACTATTTTATCGTTTGGAATAACTTTTGCTCTGCCGAAAGCTATTTCAAAATGTGGATGATCTAAATTACATGTTGTATATTTTCCATGCCGAATAAAGCTGGTATTATCTTCATTTTTCTTAACAATTTCTCCATGCAGGTAGCTTTCGCCTTCTTGTGTAATTACATTGCGGAGATATCCCTTTTTTGATTCAAAATTATAGGTCAGTTCATGACTTTTTACTTCATAAGTTCCCTGCTTGAAAACAGGTGTTCCCTGCAATTTTTCTAATGTATCCAAAACACCTTTAGCGAAAAGTTGGTTTTTTGTAAAATTGATTTCCACGTGATTAGATTTCAAATTTATATCTTCATAATAAAGATCGGTATTATGATACAGATATACGGTTGAACTGTCCATATCGAAACATACCGAATCCTGAGCAAAATAATCAACAATAGAAGTAACGGCATTAGGAGAAATCGGGAAATATTTCGTGGAATCAGCTACAGTGGAGTCATTGGATATGGACAAGCTATCAGAAGGCAATAATAATGAATCGGGAACTGTGACTTCGGAAGAATCTTTCGAAATAGTATCATTAATTACAGATAAGCTATCAGGATTTATCGTTTGACTTGAATTGACAACAGGGAAAGAAATCGCAGGTATTTTGGCAGTATCTGGAACATTATTTTGAGCATTTCCAATGGAAAAACAACAAAACAGAAAGATAATCTGTAAAACAATTAACTTGCATAAGTTTATACAAATCATATTTTTATGTATTTTTCTCCCGCAAATTTTTGTATGCAAATTTCGTTTACTTTTGTATTAAAAAAATAGGAAGCAAATTTACGAAAAAAACTTGCACACATTGTTATATAATTTGTAAACCATATCTCAATAACATAATGAAATTGTTATATGTAGCAACGATAAGTTTTGTTTATTATTTTCTGTAAAGTTATTATTGGCAAAATCCTCATTAAAATGTAAGAACATAGGTATAAATACAATGAAAAATAACAAATTATTAATAATAGCCATATTGATAATATTTTGTAGCAGCAGTTGCGAGGAATATGAGAGTACGGAAGACAAAGCAAGAAGAGCATCCGAAGAATTTTGTGATTGTCTGAAAACGAAGAAAATGGAAGATTGTGAAAAAGAATTAAACTACAATCACAGCTCTGAAGTCAACAATAGCGAATTTTATAGAATTTTCAATAATGTAAACGATTGCGGTGTTACAATTTACAAGAAGTAGGAGATAAAAATAGACCAACTTAAAATTAAGATTTAGCTCATTCTCGTTCTCTTGCAAATTCTGTATGCAAATTTTGTTTACTTTTGTGTTAAAGAAACAAAAAGCAAATTTACGAAAACTTGCCACATTGTTAAATAATTTATAAAGTATATCTAAAATAACGTGATGAAACTGTTACATGTCGCGACGATAAGTTTTATTTATTTATTATTGTTTGTAATATATATTCCTAACGTTGTAGCCACACCTGTCAAAGTGGTGGTTATTGATGCCGGCCATGGAGGACACGATCCGGGTGCTATAGGCATAACAGGTGTGAAAGAAAAAGATGTTGTTTTGAAGCTTGCCCTGCAATTGGGAGCTTTAATTGAAAAGAATCATCCTGAAATAAAAGTTATTTATACCCGCAAAACCGATGTCTTTGTGGAATTGCACCGTCGTGCACAGATTGCTAACAATAACAAAGCAGATATTTTTATTTCCATTCATTGCAATGCGGTGGATAAGAACAGTGGCGTCAATGGTGCGGAAACTTTTGTGATGGGACTGGATAAAAGCGATGCCAATTTGGCGATAGCCCAAAAAGAAAATGCTGCTATCTTGAGTGAGCAAAACCATGAAAGCAATTACGATAACTTTGATCCGTCTTCGCCAGAAGCTTATATTATGTTTCGATTTATTCAAAATAAGTATTTAGACCAAAGTACTAAATTGGCGGCTGCCATGCAAACAGAACTTAAATCCTTGTGCAAACGAAGCGACAGGGGAGTAAAACAGGCTCCATTTTTGGTATTGTGGCGTTCTGCAATGCCCAGTGTGTTGGTAGAAACCGGTTTCTTGAGTAATAAAGCGGAGGAAACCTATTTAGCTTCTGCAAAAGGTCAAGCGGAATTGGCAACAGCTATGTATAACGGATTTGCCAAAATGGTGGAAGCAAAAACAGTAGAAGTGGATTTTACCGGAATAGATACCACTGCACAATCACCTAAAACCCCATTAGAAATAGAATCGAATACAACCTCAAACAATTCTCAAATAAAAGTTGTGTATAAAGTTCAGTTTATGTTTATTCCTCAAAAATTAGAAAAGAATGATCCCGAACTGAAAAATCTGCCGGATATAGAAATAGAGAAATTTGGAAACGGATATAAATATACAGCTGGAAATTTTAATTCTCACGGAGAAGCCAGAACATTGTTAACCAAAGTAAAAGAAGCCGGATTTAAAGATGCTTTCATTGTTTCAAAAGACGTCAAACAGGAAGTGAAACCGGTTCCGGCAGAAACACAACCAAAGGTTACCTATAAGATTCAGTTTATGACTTTGGGCAAAGAATTGAAGAAAAACGATCCTCAGTTAAAAGGATTATCAGATATTGAAATTAAGAAATCAAATAACGGGTATATATATACTTCTGGAAAATATAGTACATATTCTCAGGCTCAAAAGATGCTTCTAACTGTAAAGGAAGCCGGATTTGAAGATGCCTTTATTGTTTGTTATGATGCAAAGGGAGAAAAAATCACCTTACAACAAGCTCGGGAATTAGAAAATAAAAAGTAGGAAAGAATGGGAGAAAAAAAGAAAGTTTTTAAATCGGTTGAAATCAAGATAGCTGTTTTTGCATTAGTGGGATTATTTCTATTAATTTGGGGAATTAATTTTTTGCAAGGAATAGATATTTTCAAAAAACAATATCCGTATTATGTAATTTTTGAAAATGCTTCCGGTTTGATGCCGGCTCATCTGGTTACTATCAACGGGATGAATGTCGGTAATGTGGACGACATACAACTTATGCCGAAACTATCCAATAGAGTATTAGTTACGATAAATGTAAACAAAGAGGTACACATTCCGCTTAATTCGATAGTTCGTATTACTACTCCAAATTTGTTGAGTTCTCCGCAGGTGGAAATAGTATTTAGTGATGAGCAAAAATATATTCAAGCAGGAGATACCGTATGGGGAACCATTGCTCCGGGTATGCTGGATGGATTGAACGGTTTGGGAAATGTTGTCTCTAATGTGGATACAATTATGCTTGCTGCAAAAAATCTGATGACATCCGATGCGATGGACAGCCTGACAGCCGCCATAGCCGATTTTCATTCCATTACGCAGAATATTGATAATATTTTAAAGCAAAATTCATCCAAAGTAAATGTAGCAATGTCCGATTTGCAATCTTTTGCATCCATGTTGCGGGAGAACAATGATAAAATCACCAATATCATTGGAAAAATAAGTACAGTTTCCGATAATTTAGCAGAAGCGGAAATTAAACAGGCTATTGATAGCCTATCCATAGTAGTAGGACGGGTTCATACATTTGTAGACAATATGAATGATGGAAAAGGTACTTTGGGACAACTGGTTGTTAATGATAGTTTATATGTTAGTCTGAATAATTCCTTGTTTAGCTTAGATAAATTATTAGAGGATTTGAAAGCTAACCCGAAAAAATATATCAATGTGACTGTTTTCGGACGGAAAGAAAAAAAGGAAAAATAAAATTATTATATTGTTCTTTGTGATAAAACGGCACATAATTTACGCAAATATATTTAAGTTTTAATTATAAGCACTAAACACTAAACTTTAAATCATGAAGATGGTACACAGAAATTTTGTTTTGTCATTATTCTTTATTTTAATGATTGTTATTTCATGCAACAGGGTAAAAACAACACCGGAAGTAAAAGAAACTTACGCGGACGGAAAACCTAAAGTAGTAATGGAATATACTACGGATGAACAGGGAGAAAAAAAATTGCATAAAGAAACGCATTATTTTCCGGGAGAGAAAAAATATATAGAAGGAGAGTATGATGATGATTCCAAACAGAATGGCGTTTGGACTTCCTGGTATGAAAACGGACAAAAAAACAGTCAGGTAAAATATGTTGACGGAAAAGAAGACGGCGATTATAATACCTGGTATCCAAATGGAAAATCTTATATCAAGGGCTATTATAAAATGGGAGATAAAGTAGGGGTTTGGACTTTTTATGATACTTTGGGTAAAGTAACCAAAGAGACTAATTTTGGAAAGAAGTAAGGAAATAGAATCAACTAAACGAAAACCGGCTATTTTGAGTCGGTTTTTTGTTTACTGGAACTTCTAATTTTATCTTTTTTCTAAAAACAGATAATGAATTAGGTGATGTTTACATCTGTGAATGTCAGGAAGAGTCTATTCAAGAGATAGATTTAGCAAATATACCTTCTGTAAGTAATAATATTTTTAGAAAAAAAGTAAGAAAAAGTATTTACCTTCTTTTTAATTCATTTTCTATCTTTGTGATAAAATTAAATGTTCGTTCATACATTTTCTCTGGAGTGATTTCCGATGAAGGAGCAAAACGCACATATTCGCAATTATGAAGTGTATCAATAAATTCTTTTATAGAATCTTCTTTCATATTACGTTCGGACAATTTCTGATATGCGGTATCCAATGAAAGCTGGCTCATCGGAATGTGGAATTTATCGCTGATATATCCCCATAATACTTTTGATATTTCAATATAAAAAGCTTCGTCCTGTTTGTTTTTGAGTAATTTTTCAGCTTTCTTCAAGCGTTTACGGGCTGTTTTGGAAGCTTTTTTATCCCGAAGCAAAGTAAGGTTTTGTTGTGCTTTTATCTTTTTATGCAGCAAAATAATTAAAATAATTAACAATAAAAAAGGAAAAAACAATAAACCCCAATACCAAGGAGAAGCAAAGAATTGCATTTGCTGTAATTTAGGTTTTCCATTTGTCTTGATATGACGGATATCGCTTCCCAAGACTTTTATGTCTGATTTGTTGCTGGTGTTGTTGTAAGAAATGGCATTTTCACCTTGTGCCTTATCAACACTTAATTCGAATTCCGGTGTTTGTAAAGTTACGTACATTCCTTTTCGCTTATCAAAATAGACAAAATTTGTCGAAGGAATAACATAATCTCCTTCTAATCTCGGAATTAATACATATTCAAACGTTCTTGAACCTGAAACTCCTGATGGACTAGTATTAATATTATCCTTTGTTTCAGGATCATGAACAGCAATATCAGCCGGAAAATTAAAATTAAGGGGTTCGATATACTGCAAATTGCCATTGCCGGAAATTGTTACAGATAAATTGGTAGCATCATTCGCATTGAGTTTATCCCGACTAAGTTTTGCATTTAACTTAAAATCTCCTACCAGTCCGCTGAAATCGTATGGTTTGTTTGCCGCAGGTAATTCTTTCGCATTGATGGTAACGACATTGGATGATAATTTTAATTCAATATCCTGAGCACGGCTTCCGCCAAAAAACACATCGAAAATATCATTGCTACGGCGCTGCTGTTCTACAAGAACCTGTACCAGCAAATCTGATTCCATGGGAGAAATTGTCAGTTTTCCGCTTTTTTGAGGATAGACTGCCATAGCACTAATATCTATCACTAAAAATTTCTTTCCGTCAATAATTTCTTCTCTCCGTGTTGTCTCCGGATTTGGAATTGTCAGGTCATACGTCCAGAAACCTTGAGCAGTGGGACGACTTGTAACCTGCTGGTGATACCGGTATGCCTGCGGACCTAAATATAATTTATAGGAAACAATTACTTGTTCTCCAACATAAGGACTTGAATTGGAAACAGACGCTTTTATAAAAAAATCATCTTTATTAAATCCTTGTACATTTGTTTGCCCTTGTCTTCCCTGGCTTTGTTGTTGATTTTGCGATGAGGCAACAACTCGAATTGTTAAAGAATTAGACATTAGCTGTTGATTTTTCACTTGAAATGCAACAGCAGGAAGGGTGAATGATCCTTCTTTTTCAGGAATCAATGTATATGTGTAAGTATAGGAACTTTTTGAACTTACTTTTCCATTAATAATACTTGTAGAAGTCGAAGAACCCTGGCTGGGACCTCCACCATAGGTAAAACCGGCAAAAGAAATTGATGGAAGCTTATCTGCTCTTTCATTCAATTCGTAAGTTAAATGAAAGGGTTGCCCCACAGCTACTTGGTCTGGAGCTTTTGCTGTACAGATCACCTGTGCCTGCAAAAGCTGTATGGAAATAATTCCTATAATAAAACTGATAAAGCTATATTTCAAAAATAATCTTTTCCTTTGCACCATAATATATTACCAATTTTTTTCTTGTTTTACAGGTCTTGACTGCTGATTTTCCAAACGAACTGCTTTTTCCTGTGTTTTTTTCTCATTTGTTTGTAAAGCATCTAACTTACGTTTTGCTTCCTGGTTGTCTTGTTGTCTTTGTTGACCTTCTTCTTTTTGCTTCTGATTATCTTGTGGATTTTTATTCTGATTTTGTTGTTGGTTTTTATCCTGCTGTTCTTTTTTATTTTGCTCGTTTTGACCTTGTTGTTCTTTATTATTCTGGTCTCCTTGATTTTGCTTTTGATCTTGCTGCTGATTTTGTTGTTGCTGTTGTTGTGCTACTAATTTCTTCTTGGCATATTCCATATTATATTTTGTGTCTATATCCGAAGGATTGGCTTTCAAAGAACGCTTGTACGCATCTATAGCTTCCGAATATTTTTCCTGCTGCATCAAACTGTTACCTAAATTATGATATGCTTTTGCTTTTACCTTATCACTGACATTTGTATTTTCGATTACTTTGGTAACTTCTTTAGCTGCTTCTTCGTATTTTCCTTGTTTGTATAAAGAAGCTGCCTGATTGTACATGCTTTTATAATAATTTCCCGTACTGGTATTTGATTTTAAATAATTGGTAGAAGCTTGTTCATATAACTGCTGGGCTTGTTGCTTTTTGACCGCGATTTCCTGTTTATTACTTTCCCGGTTTTTTTCTTCCAGATTCTCAGCCTCATTTTCTAATTTGGCTGCTGCCGAATATTGCCGGTTTCCTTCCCGCAATGCTTTAATTTCTTCTGTTGTCTGTGAAGCTAATTGCTGAAAAGAACCTACAAAAACTAAACCCATAAAAATAGCTAATTGTTTATTTTTTAGCCATGAAAATCCTTTAAAACGAAACATCTTTTTGTTATATAATAGAATTTCTACAATTAATAAAACCAATGCTATCCAAAGCGGAATATAATACCTGCTTTCATATCTCGAAAAAACAACATCTTCTATTTCCGCTTTTTCCAACTTATTTAAGTCTTTCACTAAAATATCCAAACCGATATGGGCATTGTTTGCGTGGATATAGCTCCCATTTCCAGACTGTGCAATTTCTCGTAAAGTTTGTTCATTTAAACGGGTAATTACCGTATTACCTTCTTTATCCTTCATATAATCTCCGCCGCTGGAAGCCCTTAACGGAATAGGTTCACCTAAAGAATTACCTACGCCTATTGTATAGACCGATATTCCTTTTTTTGCCACTGCTGTTGCCATATCAACAGCTTCGGTAAAATGATCTTCTCCATCGGAAATAACGACAATTACTTTCTGTGTCAGCGGCTGGTTCGGATTAATAGTAGCATCGCTTTGTGGCAGCATAGATGCGGCAGCTTTATCTATTGCGGTTGCAATATCGGTTCCCTGTGTAGAAATCATCCGGGTAGAAATGTTGGAGATAAACATTTTGGCGGCGGCATAATCAGAAGTGATAGGTAACTGAACAAATGCATTGCCTGCAAAAACAACAATTCCTATGCGGTCGCCTTTTAATTCCTCCACAAAAAGAGACATGGCTCTTTTGGCAGCTTCCAATCGATTGGGGGCATAATCCTTTGCCAGCATACTGTTGGAAACATCCACGCAAAGCATAATGTCAATACCTTTTCGTTTCCCCTTTTCCACACCCGAACCCATTTGTGGGTTTGCTAAAGCAAATACAAGGCATGAAAAAATAAGGCAAACCAAGATAAATTTAAAGTTTTGCATTTTGGGGGAAGAACTTGGCATCAATAATTTCAATAGCGGCATTTCCCCATACTTCTGCCATATTTTTCGCTGTCGGTAGCGGACATATACATATATTCCTATCAAAACAGGTACCAACAATAAAGCATACAGTACATATTCATTCTCGAATCTGAGCATATTTTACCACTTTTTTATTTTTCCTTAACGTATATAACCGGAATTTAATTGTAATTTTTTTCTGAAAAATCTTTTATCTGACTTTGAAATAGATTAAATTATTATATCAGTTCGATGGGTTCTTCTGTGGAGAGGGTTTTGTTTGCTTTTCTGTGAGTAGCACGGGCGGCAAGCTGCTGCCTGTAATACGAATTAAAATTATTAACCACATTGAGCAGCGGAAGATATTGCTCTTCTCCATATTCATTGGAGCAAAATTCAATAGCATTCCACAGTTGTGTAATAGCCTTGTCACACTCAATACGGACGGTACGCACATCTATTCTTTCCGTTTCTGCCTGCCGCTGATTTCGCTGCATAAAAAGATTGTCAAATGCGGTGTTACGTTCTTTCATCTGCTCAAAAAGTGGCAGTAGAGACAGCTTTTCGAGTGCTTTTATCGCATCGGACATTGACGAAATATCTTCCGTCAGATTATACAGGCGTTCTGTTTTGGCGGTGTAATTGGCAGATACAATATCGCTTCCGTGTTTTTTCAAAACCGTCATAATACAGTTTGCATGATTGGCGGTTTCCACTATGGATGTGCGTACAAATGCTTTTACCACCGTATAAATAATGCTGAAGCATTTGTTTCGCTCCTGGTCAAGTTCACTTAAGGTGACGCTATCCTTATCAAATTTTTCCTGTATTTCAATTTTATCCAGTTGCGGACGAAATGCGGCTAAACGGTCAAAGCTGTTTTCAAAATGGAGTTCTTTTGGGTTATATGCTGCCACTATATCAATAATTCGGGTAACTACTAATGGATATTCGCTGTTCCACAATCTCGGAAAATTAAATCTTATAATATGACTCATACTGTTTTCTGTTTTTCTATCAATATATATTATACTGTAATAAATTTTTACAAAGAAACAAAAAATTCTTATTCGTTTAGTTATAGCAGACAAGAATTTTTTTTAATTCTTATTTGCTTCATCAAAGCAAGCAGGAAAAAGTTCAGATTCTTATTTGCTTTAACAAAGCAAGCAGGAAAAAGTTTAGATTATTATTTGCTTTAACAAAGCAAGCAGGAAAAAGTTCAGATTCTTATTTGCTTTAACAAAGCAAGCAAGAAAAAGTTTAAATTCTTATTTGCTTCATCAAAGCAAGCAGGAAATTAATTTATAGCTTGCTTTATCAAAGCAATGTTCAAAAAAACAAATGCTGCGGTTCTGTTGGAATAAAGTTCTATTTGGGATTTTTTTCAAA
>QMCD01000917.1_pt2 | contig 19497 bp, 19 predicted proteins | sample 1821841 | NCBI WGS metagenome assembly QMCD01 (sample SAMN01991225, study PRJNA193472) | Termite gut metagenome, whole genome shotgun sequencing project. | isolation source: worker | host: Macrotermes natalensis
GCATAAGGAAATCGCCGCCGAGGTTGCCGACAAGTGCATCACCCTTGAAAAGAACCTTCAGGAAGTACTGCCGATAACCCCGGAGAAATATAAAAAGGTATTGTTCTTCCCAATCGACCCCAACGGCGTAAGCATGTTCGGCAGTAACAAGAACAACGAGCTGTTTGTGGAAAAACTGCGCGCCAAAGGTTTTGACGTGGACGTGTTCGCTCCTAAGCCGACGTTCGAGGGCATGGCCGCCGGTTACGCGGAAACCGTTGACAAGTACGACCTGCTAATCTATTCCGCGGCGCTGTCCACAAAGTCCAACCAGACGACCGTGCGCATCGAATGGGCGCAACCGATGGGCGCGAACGTGCCGATGTACATCAACGCCGTGCCATCCATTTTCATCTCGCTTGAAAACCCGTACCACCTGCTGGACGTTCCCAGGGTTAAAACTTACATAAACACCTTCGGGGCGAACGCAATAGTTTTGGACGCGCTAATCAGTAAACTCATGGGCGATTCCGAGTTTAAAGGCAAAAGCCCCGTTGACGCGTTCCTGGGTAAATGGGATACTAAGCTATGAGAATTAAGGGAATCATTTTTGACTTGGACGGCGTAATCGTTTTTACGGACAAGTTCCATTACCAGGCGTGGCTGTCCGAGGCGAGGAAACTTGGCGCGCCCTTCGACGAGGAGATTAACCACCGTCTTAGGGGCGTGTCCCGAATGGAAAGCCTGCAAATCATTTTGGACAACGCCGGGTTAAAATTGTCCGACGACGAGAAAGACAAAATAGCGTCCGATAAAAACGAAACCTACCGCGCGCTGTTAAGTAGCCTTACGCCCGAATCGGTTGACCCGGGCACAAGGAAGGCGCTGGCCGAACTAAGAGCGCGGGGCTTTAAGCTGGCGATAGGCTCGTCCAGCAGGAACACGCCTATGATAATGGCAAACACCGATTTGCAAAGTTACTTCGACGCCGTGTCCGACGGCCCCGAAAGCAACACCTTCCCCCCCGTCAAAGCACGCGCCGTAATCAGCCGCCCGAGCGCAGTATCGCGCACCCCCACATCCAGTACCTCGGCCACAAGGCGTTTTTGGCGATAATGGGTTTCAGAAGTAGTGAACACCATTCCCTCGGGTATCACGATCTCGGGCTTCGGTGTGCGCTTCACCTGATCGACCGTCTCGCCGTCCAAGCCGATAGACGTCACTGCCACTCGCGCCGCCCGGCCACCGACACGCCCCAGCACATAGTTGAGCACCTCGGTCTTGCCGGCGTTCTTCGCCAACCCGACTATCGAAACGCTCCCGTGCCGCAGTATTTCTTCGACGAAAGGCAATTTTTAACGGTTAACGGTTAGTGGTGGTTGCGTTTATTTCGTGCGAGTTCGGCGGGTTCTATCGACAGCATTTTGCCGTCCAACAGCGCCGCCACGCCCTCGCGTTCCTCCTTTTTGCAATCCGGACACTTGCAGTTCTCCACATAGTTGTCCGGCTCGGTGTAGGTCGAGATCACACCTTCGTAATTGCGGATCACCACCCTGTGCGGCGACTGCGAAATGAGGTAGGTGGGCATTACGGGTATCTTTCCGCCGCCGCCCGGCGCGTCCACAACGAACGTCGGCACGGCGTATCCCGACACATGCCCGCGCAGGTTCTCGATGATCTCGATCCCCTTAGAAACGGGCGTGCGGAAGTGCTCGATCCCCATCGAAAGGTCGCACTGGTATATATAATAAGGCCGCACCCTGATCTTCACGAGATTTTTCACCAGCGTCTTCATCACGTGCACACAGTCGTTCACACCGCGCAGCAGCACCGACTGGTTGCCCAGCGGAATACCTGCGTCGGCCAGCATCGCGCACGCCGCGATCGATTCCTCGGTGATCTCGTCGGGGTGGTTGAAATGGGTGTTGAGCCATACCGGGTGGTACTTCCTGAGCATCGCCACCAATTCGGGCGTTATCCTCTGGGGGCACACCACCGGCGTACGGCTCCCGATCCGTATCACCTCGACATGCGGAATCTCGCGAAGCCGGGCGATTATATATTCCAGCCTGCTGTCCTCGACCAACAGCGCGTCGCCACCAGATAGCAGCACATCGCGCACCTGCGGCGTCCGCGCGATATACTCTATACAGCGGTCGATCCTCTCCTGAGGCATCGCCGCGTCGTGCTGCCCGGCGAACCGGCGGCGTGTGCAGTGGCGGCAGTACATCGAACACATGTCCGTAATGAGGAACAGTACCCTATCCGGATAGCGGTGGGTAAGCCCCGGGACGGGCGAGTCGGTGTCCTCGTGCAGCGGGTCGGTCAGGTCGGCCGATGAACGGTGAAGCTCTGCGACAGACGGAATGGCCTGCCTGCGCACGGGACAGTCGGGGTTGTCAGTGTCGATCAGGCTCAGGTAATAGGGCGTAATGGCCATCCTTAGCGATTTGAGCGACTCCCTGATCCCCTCCTCCTCCTCAGGCGTGAGGGCGATGTATTTCTTGAGCTGGTCGAGGGTCTCTATGCGGTTCCTCACCTGCCATTTCCAGTCGTCCCACTCGGCGTCGGCGACGTCGGGGAAAAACTGCCTTCGTTTACTCGGAGACATATTTTAGTGGTTAACGGTTAATGGTTAATGGTTAATGATCAGCGATTAATTCTCTCTTATTAACCACTAACCGTTAACCACTAACCACTATATTAAGCGTACAGTTCCTCGAAGATCTTCCACAGTTCGGGGCTTTCGCGCAGTTCCTGGAGGGTGATCTCGGCGTGGCCCTTGGTGTAGCCATTGCCCACGATCATCGTCACATCGCTGCCCACACCCTCTGCACCGAGGGCCGCTTTGGTGAAGCTCGTGGCCATCGAAAAGAAGTAGACCAGACCGGTGTCCTTGGTGCAGAGTATCGAGGTCATCTCCGTATCGGGGATATTGACGTTGTTTATCGTCACGTCGGCCATTTCGCCGCCTGTCAGTTCGGCCACCTTTTCCATGACCGGGACGGGATGCGTGGCGTCAGCAGCGAACACATAGTCGCAGAAACCTAATTTTTCCAATCGTTCGGTGCTTTTCGCACTGTGCGTGATGCCGATCACCTTACCCGTAACGCCTGCGCGTTTCTTCGCCTCATAGCAGCAGAGCATACCCGACTTGCCGCCCGCGCCTATGATCAGCACCGTGTCGCCCGGCTTCACCAATTTTGCGGTCTGCGCCGGAGCGCCCGCAACGTCCAGAGCCGACAATGCCAACGTCTCGGGCATATCGGCCGGGATCTTGGCGTATATGCCGCTCTCGAACAGAATGGCCTTGCCGTCGATATCCACTTGGTCGATGTCGGGACGGATATCCTTAATTTTGTCGATGCGCAGCGGCGTGAGCGACAGTGAAACGAGGGTCGCGATCTTGTCGCCCTCCTTCAGGTCGATCTTGCCCTTCAGCGCGTCGCCGATCTTCTCGACCGTCCCCAGCAGCATGCCTCCCGAACCCGTCACCGGATTGCGGTGCTTGCCCTGTTTCGCGACGATCCCGAGCATGATCTCGGCGATCTTGGCCTTATCGCCGCCCGCCTGCTCCTCGATCTGTGTGAAGCTGGCCGAGTCGACGTTGAGTGTCTGCACGTCGATCAGTATCTCGTTGTCCCATATTTCGTCCATGTTGTTGTCCAACAGGTCGGCCGGCTGCGGCAGTACGCCCTTGGGGCTGATCACACGGTGTGTCCCGTATTTGTTTCCTTTCTTCTGCATATTTTTAAAGTTTGAATTTCTTGTTTTTGTCATCTCGAAGCGCAGAGCGAGAGATCTCCTCTCTTTGGGATTCCTCGCTCTGCGCTTCGGAATAACGGCAAATAATAATCACCCTCTCGGCCTCAACCCGAGTATTTCGCGCGCCTCGGTCGGCGTAGCGATCTCGCGGCCTAACTCTTTCGCCAAACGCACCACCTTTTCGACCAACTCGCCGTTCGATTTCGCGAGCACACCTTTGGAGATATAAACATTATCCTCGAAACCGACCCGCACATGGCCGCCGTCGATGATCGAAAGCGCGGCGAGCGGGAACTCATACCGTCCGACCCCAGCCACAGTGTATGTAGAGCCTGCGGGTATGCTCCCACGCAGGAAAGCGAAGTCGCGGATGTCGCCGCTGATACCGCCGTTGACCCCCATCACGAAGTCGAAGTGGAGCGGTGCATGGAAAAACCCTTTCTTCTGGAGGCGCAGCACCATGTCGATCATACTTTTGTCGAAGACTTCGAGCTCGGGCTTGATACCCTTTTCGTTCATCCGGGTGGCGAAATACTTGATGGTGTTTTCAGTATTCTCGAAAATATCGTCGCCGCCGAAGTTGAGTGTGCCGCAGTCGAGGGTCGCGATCTCGGGGTTGAGTTCGAGCGACTGGAGCCTCTCGTCGTTGGTCATACCCACCGCACCACCGGTCGACGGGAGCAGGATCACATCGGGAATGGCCTTGAGGATCGCATCGGCAACCTCTTTGAACCGCCCGGCGTCCTGTGTCGGCGTGCCGTCATCCCAACGTACGTGGAGGTGGATAATGCTCGCACCGGCATCGTAGGCCGATTTCGCCTCTCTCAGCATCTCCTCTACCGTGTACGGCACTGCGGGATTATGCTCCTTGAGCACCTCCGCGCCGCATATCGCGGCTGTGATGATCAACTTTTCCATATTATTTCCTCTGGTTGGCTTTGGGTACGACACAAGTCCCGCTCGCGCGGCAAACAACTATGGGGTCGGCCAGCACGTCGGCTGCCGAATCGGATATATCCGGGCGCGGGACTATCACCTTGCGCGCCTCGAACGTCATTTTACGTGACGAGTTGCCCACTTTGGTGATCTCGCCCACCGCCTCGATATAGTCGCCCGCATAGACCGGCGCGAGGAACTCGACACTGTCATAAGCTGCGAACAACCCCTCGTCGCCGTCGTGGGCGATCAGCAGTTCGGTTGCCACGTCGCCGAACAACTGCAACATCTTCGCCCCGTCGACGAGGTTGCCCCCGTAATGGGCGTCGTGCGAACTCATCCGCACTCGGATCATTGGTTTTTCCATATTTCTTTATTTTACGATAAAATCGACAAAAATCCCCGGCGTGCGCACATTCTCCGTGGCTATCGCACCTTCCTCGACGAGTTCGTCCACCTGCGCGATCACCAGGTCGGCCGCCGTGGCCATAAGCGGGTTGAAATTCTGCGACGTGCCGCGATAGACGAGGTTGCCCGCCGTGTCGCCAAGGCTTGCCCCGATCAGCGCCACATCGGCACGCAGGGGCGTCTCCAGCAGGTACTCGCGGCCATCGACCTCGATCACCCGCTTACCCTCGGCTACCATCGTGCCCAAGCCCGTGGGCGTTAGTATGCCGCCCAGTCCGCTGCCGCCCGCGCGCACCCGTTCGGCGAGCGTACCCTGTGGACAGAACTCGACATCCAGTTCCCCGGCATTCATCTGCGCACCCGTTTCAGGGTTGGTGCCGATATGCGATACGTATAACTTCTTGATCTGCCGGCCGACGATAAGTTTGCCGATCCCGCGGTCGGGGAACGAGGTGTCGTTGCAGATGACAGTCAGCCCGCGCACGCCCGACGCGACAAGTGCATCGATCAACTTCTCGGGCGTCCCGTTGGCGAGGAAGCCGCCAATCATCAGCGTCATTCCGTCGCGCACCTTTACCGCAGCCTGCTCTATGGAGATAATCTTGTTCATCCGAAGGTTATTTTTTATTAAAAATATAACAATACCGAGGTGTTCGTGTCAAAAATACAACTAATTTCGGTGAATGTGAAATAATTTTAACTATTTTTCTCCGTTTATTGAAGATTCATAGAATCATGTCATCTCTCGCCGTTGCGTGGTGTTGCCGGATCGTTCTAAAAATGTATCTTTGCATGGAACGAAAACAGCGATCATGGGTTATCACGAAGAGAAACAGCGCCAACTGGACATAAGATACATCCGTATGGCCCGCATCTGGGCCGAAAATTCATATTGCGTGCGCCGCAAGGTGGGTGCGCTGATCGTCAAGGACAAGATGATAATTTCGGATGGGTATAACGGCACGCCTGCCGGGTTCGAGAACGTGTGTGAAGACGACATGGGCGTCACGAAGCCCTATGTTCTCCACGCCGAGGCCAACGCGATCACCAAAGTGGCCAAGAGCGCCAACAGCAGCGAGGGTGCAACCCTCTACATCACCGCGATGCCGTGCATAGAATGCTCGAAGCTCATCATCCAGGCAGGCATAGTCCGCGTTGTCTACTGTGACTCCTATCACTCGCATGAGGGCCTCGAACTGCTGCGCCGTGTGGGAATCGAAACGGTTCAGATATCGGAAGAGGAGTGTCGGGGATGAAAATACTAAGGGTTGCCCAAGCTGGCAACCCTTAGTATTTTTAGAACCGTCGATATGTGTTATATTCCTCCGTAATAGTACCATGCGGTGTTCATTATCTTCTTGGTAGTCATCGTAATTTTCAACAAGTTCGTGTCGCGGCTTAAAGCTTCCTGACTCTGGTAGGCGATATTCCAGCCTTTGGTGAACGAAACGTCGTATACCCATTCGTTTCCGCTCTGGTCGACAGCTTTGCCGTTGATCCTGACGTCGCTGTCGGAGTAGTAGTACCTTGCCATGGTGCCGAAGATGTTAGAAGGTTGCTGCAAGTGGAAGGTGCCTGTTTTTCGGCCGTCCAGATCATACCCCATGAAGACTGCTAAGAATCCTTCGAACGACGCTGGGGTCATCGTCACCTCGGGAGGGAGGTTCAGCACCGCGGCCGTTATAGTTTGATGTTTCTCTGCTGCCACTGTAAGCGGAAGTTCCATGGTGAATCCGTTGTCGACGAATTCGGTGGTTGTGATGACCTCGGAGCTCCGGTCTGTCGAACTGTATTGCGCCATGACCCTGACTTCCTTCACATTTTTGGCGCCCCCGATGTCCGTTCCCACCGTCGTCCGGAGGCCGTTGGGCTTGTTACCCCCGTTCAGACCATCCCCATCCTCTGTGCTGCATGCCGTGAATGCTGCGGTTGCAAATACCATTGCAAGGGATGCTAAATATAAGTTTTTCATGGCAAAAAGTATTTAACTGTTAAAATTTGAAATTAATTATACGCATACATAATAATCTGTAAGTACCTGAATAATAGCATTATAATAATCACTTACCCTTATTACAACAAATGTCGTGCCAAACTTTTTAATTGCCCATGAAACGCATTGGGAAACTCCCACGAGAGGCCCTCGATGCGTGCCGGATGATACTGCTGTGAAGAATTTGTTTGGATTTTTCCGTGATCGATAACACCATATTTTTTTTGCACTTGCACATTTTTCAAAATAATAGAGATACTTTTGAGGAATTAAATCGATTGCTATGAGGATTCTTTTTTTTGCATTATGTGCAGTCTCCATGCTCTTTTCATGTAAACGCGAAAAGGGCGGGGAGTCGCCGTTCGTCGAGGTTGCGTTTAGCACCGACGATCAGAGCGGGCAGGCGGCGGAGTATTTCGGGTCGATAGACAGTATTTTCGTCCTCGATTTGAAAATAGACGAGAAGTTTCTTCTCGGCGATATTGCCGGTGTCAGGTTTGCCAACGACAGGATATATGTATTGAGTGGATCCAAAAACACAAAATTGTTCGTGTTCGATACCGACGGAAACCCCATTACGCAGATAGGGCGGCAGGGGCGCGGGCCGGGTGAGTATATGGAGATCACCAATTTCTTTGTCACGCCGCAGCAGGTATTCCTGTTTGACGACAGTTACAGTTGCATTTTTGTCTATGACGCTGCCGGCGCTTTTCTACATAAATGGGATACCGACGCCATAGATGCCGGCCTTGTCGACGACCAGACTGTCGCAGAGTATGACGGTGCGGGAAATATTGCACTTAAAGATTTGCAAGGTAATGAATTGCGCACTTTGACACTGGACGTAAAAGGGATTGAGGAAATCGATACATCTTGTTTCAGCTATTTTGGCCGACAGCTTGTTTTCACCGATGTCATCAATCAGAACACCTACTTTGTTACGCCCGACGAGCTTGTGCCCAACACTCATATCCACTTAGGAGAGTGGCAGATCCCGGAGAATTACTATCGCCAGTTCAAAGGCGAAGCGCCGAATAATCTGTACATTAATGTAGTGAACACAATTACATTGGGCCCGGAAGAGTATGGACGGTTGGTGGCTTACGATGATGGTCTTACATGGGAGTTTTATACACTTATCCACAAACCGTTTCCCCGGAGGATCTATCGCCACAAGGAGTCGGGCAGGACGCTGTTGTTGCCTGTCGCTCTGTGGGAAGAGGACTACGACGCGGGATTCAAGTCGCTCGGTATCGGGGCCGGTGGCGTGACCGGTACGTATAACGACTTCTTCGTGATTTCTGTAGAACCCGGGGAAGCGATCGAATTTGTGGAGAACGGCGAGGTGGAGAACCCCATGCTTTTGCGCTTACAGGAGAGGATGCGCGGCATGGGCCTAAGCGAGGACGGCAACCCGCTGCTGCTATTCTACCGCCTGAAATAACATTATGGGTTTAAAAGAAAAGCGATTGTTTTGAAATCGCTTTTCTTTTTATCTGTTGATGCCCATCCGAGGGCAGCGTTTAAACTCTTTCGTACGGTCGAAAAGATATCGGTATGTAACGTGCTGTTTGAGGCGCTGGGCGCAGACATAGTTCTCGACCATGCGGATCATTACGGGGTTGAAATCGCCCATCCACGCGAGTTCGAGTGTGCGGTAGTTCACTTCTCCGCGGGCGATCGACTGCTCGAAAGCATGTACGATCCCCGATTCGATCCCCTTGCCCTGGAACTCGGGTGACACGCCGAAAATGATCCCGAACACACGGTCGGCTTTGCGCGTGAACCGAATCATCAGCATTAGCCTTATCTTATTTATCAGGTTAAACTTACCTTTAAAACGGCCGATCACGCGGTTGAGGTCAGGGATCATTATGAAGAAACCGATCGGCTCGTCGTTGAAGAACGCAAAGTAGATGAGTTTCTCGTCGATTATCGGTTTCAGTGTGTTCATCAACCGCGAGGCGTGCTTCTCATCCATCGGCTTAACGCCCGGGAACCGCGCCCACGCCTTGTTGTATATCAACCGGAAATCCTGCGCCACCTGCGCGAGTTCCTTCTTGCGGATATGCTCGAACCGGTAGCCGGGTGTCTCCTCCAGACGTTTCACACGTTCGTACACCGACGGGCTGAGCTCTCCGGCCGCAAGGTTGCGGTAATATGTGTGCTGGTTGAAGTAGTTCCTGAACCCGTAATTCTCGAACAGCTCCTTATAATAAGGCGGGTTATAGGGGTTTGCGTAGAGCGGTTGGAGTTCGAAGCCGTCCACCAGCAGGCCCCACCAACTGTCGCGGTCGCCGAAGTTCACCGGGCCGTCCATCGCCTCCATACCGCGTTCGCGAAGCCATTCCCGCGCGGCGTCGAACATCATGTCGGCAACCTGCTGGTCGTCGATGCACTCGAAGAAACCGCAACTGCCCGTCGGCTGCTCGTTGAGCGCGGCCAGCGCCCTGTTGTAGAACGCCGCTATGCGCCCCACGATCTTTCCCGCCGCGTCCTTCACAACCCAGCGTATGGCCTCGCCGTCGGCAAACAGTTCGTTGCGCGCGGGGTCGAACACTTTCTCTATATCTTCGTCCAGCGGACAAACCCAGTAGCGGTTACCTTTATATAAACGCTTTGGAAAGTCGATGAAATCTTTCTGTTGCCGCGCGGTTTCGACGGTTTCGAGTTTATAACCATTCATAAATCAGGAGCCCGGTTATTATTGGGGGTGAGAACAAAGGTAAGGTATTTTTTTGAAGCGAGTGCCGCTTTTGCGGGAAAAGCGGCACTCGCGGTGTGTCTAAGTCTATTCGGCCATGAACGCTTCGATCTCGTCCACAGTGGCAGGTACGCGGCGTTTGCCGAGCATCCGGTTGCCGGTCTCGGTGATCAGCAGGTCGTCCTCAATCCTGATCCCGCCGAAGCCGATATATTTCTCGGCGGCGTCGAAGTCGATGAACTCTTTGTTAAGGCCCTCGGCTTTCCACTTTTTGATCAGCGCAGGGACGAAATAGATACCCGGTTCGACGGTCATCACCATCCCCGGCTGGAGGCGACGGCCCATGCGTAAGGGAGCAACACCCAGTTGTGTGCTGCGTTCGGTTTCGAGGTCGTATCCCACATATTTCTCGCCTATATCCTCCATGTCGTGTACGTCGATGCCCATCATGTGGCCAAGGCCGTGGGGCATGAACAGGGCGTATGCGCCTTTGGCGAGCGCCTCCTCCGTGTCTCCCCTCATCAGGCCGAGGCCCTTGAGCCCGTCGATCAGCACGCGGGCGGCTTCGAGGTGGATGTCGCGATAGAGCTTGCCCGGCTGCGAGAGTTCGAATGCGCGCGTGTTGGCCGCGAGGACTATGTTGTAGACGTCTTTCTGGCGCTGTGTGAACTTCCCGTTGACGGGCATCGTGCGTGTGAAATCGCTCGCGTATCCCGAAACTGTCTCGGCGCCTGCGTCGCACAGCAGGAGTTTGCCTGCTTCGAGCGTATTGCCGTAATAGTGGTTGTGGAGCGTTTCGCCATTCTGCGACACTATGGAGGTGAACGATGTCCCCGCGCCGTGGGCCAGCGCGATGCCTTCAATCGCACCCGCTATCTCGCGTTCGACGATACCCGGGCGGCACATTTTCATCGCCGTGGTGTGCATCAGGTAGCCTATCTCGCACGCCTTTTCGATCTCCGCGATCTCCTCTACGCTCTTTTTGTCGCGCAGCGAAACCACGGCCAGAGCCAATTCGATCGAAATATAATCCTGCAATGCCCAAGGGTTTATGCCCAGCAACTGTGCAAGCCTCATCTTGTTAGTTCCGCGATAAGGGGGCAGGAAATGCACCGGACGTCCCTTGCGGATCGCGAGGTTCAACTGCTCCTTCAGTTCCGCGAAAGGTTTGGTTGTCCCGATGCCGACCTTTGCGCCCAACTCTTTGATCGTCGGCTGCGGGCCGGTCCAGATGATATCGTCCATCGTCAGTTCGTCGCCGTAGAGCGTCACGTCGCCCGAGTCGATGTCGATCACACCCGCAAGGTCGGGCAGGTCGATGCCGAAAAAGTAGGTGAATGAACTGTCCTGACGGAAATGGAATGTGTTGTTCGGGTAATTCCTCGACGATTCGGTGTTGCCCAACATAAGGATCAATCCCCCGCGCGTGACCCTCTGGCGAAGGTCGCCGCGCCGCTGAATGTAAGTCTCTTTTGAAAACATGGCTCTTTATTTTTTTGAATTAAATTTTCACATCCTCAAAGATAGAAAAAATAATGATTAGTACAAGAAATGCGGCCACGCAAATAGCGCGGCCGCAATCGGTAATGGCTTGAAATATTACCTATCTCATTCTGATCGAGCGTTTGTTGCCCCTTGTGTCCACATTCCGGGGGTTGCCGCCCACGGTTATGTCGCCCGATCCGGAGGCCGAGCCGCGGAAATTCTGTTCGGCATGGCACGCGATGTCGCCGCTCCCGGACAGGGTTGCATTGACCCCCACCGCGCGAAGCCGTGATGCGTCGATGTCGCCAGAGCCGCGGAGCTTGTACGTGGCATTGCCTGCACGGCCGCCGATCTCGATATCGCCCGATCCAGATAGTGTCACATCTATCGTTTGCGCGGTAATCTGCGGTATTTCAACATCGCCGCTCCCCATCAGTGAGATATTGATCCTTTCGGTATCGACCAATCCTCCGTCGACATCACCCGATCCGCGCATGAGTATCGACAGATCGTCGCTCCGCATGCGGTCGAATCGCACGTCGCCCGATCCCTGGGAAGCGATCTCGAACCTGCGCGACTCGAAAGGCCCGATTATGCGCAGGTCGCCCGAGCCTGTCATAGATACCTTTTCCACACCGGGGCCCGACACTATGACCTTCAGATTGGAGCTGCCCCTTACCGATATATTGCGCGTCATTCCGATCTCGAGGATGCCGCGGCCGCTCTTCACATCAACATATTCGACGAGGTTCTGCGGGCCGACGATCTCCACTTTAGTCCGGCCGCCGCGCGTCTGGCGATACTCCACGTCGGCCATACCGCGCGACATGATTTCGTTGAAATTGCCGTTGACCCGTACATCGCGGGTGACGGTCCTCGCATCGGGGCGAATGGTCACGCGGTCGCTGTTCCACCTTATTGTGATCGCCCCCCGCGATTGGGCCTGCACTCCGGGCAGTGTGGCCGCCGTTATGGCCAGGGCCGAAATGAATAATGATAAGATTCGTTTCATGGTTGTTTATCGGTTTATTAGTTATACGCAAGTCGATATCGAAGGTTACAATATTAAGACGTTCGGCGAGGGTGAAATGTAACACCGCGGGATGATTTTTCATCCGGCTTGAATAAAACGATATAGTATATTGATTTTTTATGGGTCGACCGACCAGCATAGCCCCCTCTATTCCGGGATACTGATCCTGACCAGATCGAGGCGCGAACTGTTGACCCTTAGGGCTTTGACCTGCTTGCCGTCTATCGCGAACTCTTCGCCCTGCGTGGGAATACCCTCGTGGTAGAAGATGATGTATCCGGCGAGGGTGTCGTATCCCTCGGATTCGGGAATCCCGAGGTCGTATTTTTCGTTGAGGTAATCCACTTCTAGGCGGCCGGAGAGGATGTACACGCCATCAGGCTGTACTTTCTCGACCAGGTCCTGCGAGTCGTGTTCGTCCTCGATGTCGCCGAATATCTCCTCCAGAGCGTCCTCCATCGAGACGATCCCTGCTGTGCCTCCGAACTCGTCGATCACCACGCCGATAGCGCGGTTCTTGCGGATGAACATCCTCAAAAGCTCCTGCGCAGGCAGGCTCTCGGGCACGTAATCGACCTCCTTGAGCACCTCTTTTATCGTCCGCGGTTTCCGGAACATGCTCTTTGTGTTGACATACCCGATGATGTTGTCGATCGTTCCCTCGTAGATGAAAATGCGAGAATAGCTCGTTTTCACGAACCTTTCGGCCAGATGTTCGATGCCCTCACCCGCCTCCACGGCCTCGATGTCGACCCGCGGCACCATGCAGTCGCGCACCCTCAAGTCGGTGAAGTCCATCGCGTTCTGGAACAGTTTGATCTCGCTTTCGGTCTTCTCCTGTTCGTTCTCGGCGGCTTCCTCCACGAGGTGTTCCAATTCCACGCGTTCGAACGTCTGAAGCCTGTGCCCCGGCCTTATCTTCAGCCCGAAGAGCCTGAGCAGCAGCACCGACAGCCATGTTGAGAAGCGCGCGATAGGCCACAACACGATATAGATCAGCAACAACGGCACCGACAGCGCCCTGAGGAAAAAGTTGGGATTCGTGCGCACCAATGCTTTCGGGATAAACTCGCCTATGAAAATTATTATGACCGTCGAAACGATGGTCTCTATCAGGATATGCCCCCCGCCTTCCGTATGTATGCCCGCCGCCGAGAATGCCCAGTTGAGCAACAGCGTCATATTGAGCGAGTAGATTACCAACGCGATATTGTTTCCCACCAAAATTGTGGTTATATATTGCCCTGGGTCGCACAGGAAGATGTTGGCGATCTTCTCGAAAGCACCGCCTTTTTTGCGTTCGATCTCGAGTTTCAACTTGTTGGCGCTCGTGAACGCGATCTCCATCCCGGAAAAAAAGGCCGAGAAAAGCAGGCAGGTCGCTATTATTATCACCACCGAGGCCATGATCGCTATTCCGTTTCGGGGTTTTCGGCCGTGGATGCAACCTCATCCGCCACAGCCGCTTCCTCTTCAGGTTGCGCTTCCGGCGTTTCGCCTGGTGGCGGCACAGCGACAGTTCCGGCAGGCAGGCTATCCCGCGTCATGGACGTCGTGTCGCGCGTGGGTTCCACGTCGATATGTATGCCTCCGTTCGCGTTGCGCACCTGCCAGTCCGAGAGGTCTTCGTTCGACTCGAAACTGGTGCCGTGCAGCACGTCCTCGCCCATGAAAAAGTCGGAGTCGACGTTCGAGTAGACACGCTCGGTCAACTGGTTCCAGAACAACTGGTTAGTTTCGAGCCTGTCAGCCTTACCGTTCGTCACCACCACGTCGCCCTTGGCCTCCCAGAGCTGGAGTTTGGTGAAGAATATGGCATAGTTGGCCTTGAAAGTCGAACTGATACCACCCAGCGAGTCGTAGTTCACCATATCCACGCCGTGGCGATATTCATGGTACGGCTCGGCCGCATAGTCGTACTGCTCGACGAGCGGGGTGAAGATCCTTGCCGTCAGGCGTCCGTCCTGCGATTCGTATCTGGTGATCGAGTCGCCGCGCATGGTCATGATGTTTTGGTCGCTTTCGCCCGTCCCCTTTCCGCCGCCGCATGAGATAAGCAAGATAGCACTTCCCAGTGCGGGAAGTGCTACCGATATTGCCTTGTATATCATTCTGCGGTACACCGGCGGATATATTCTTCGTTCTGTCCCAGTACGTTCACAGACGTTCCGGGTACGTTATTTAACAGATATTACGGACGTTTGCGTACTGTGGTCGTACCTGTGATCCACCCGGCATTGACCGTATACGATGCGCCCTCTTCCAGACCTTTCGACATGAAGATGTCTTCGAGGGTCGGGAACCCGGTTTGGAATTCGGCGATGCCCTTGTTCAAGTTGCTTATCGACAGCCCGTACGACGGGTTGGCCATTGCCAACTGACGTGCCCTGAGCAGGTTGTCGACCACGAGCCAATAGACTGCTTGGCGTTCGAAATCGTTCTCCACCGTCCTTGCAGCGCTAGCCTGCGCCATACCCATGATGTAATACGAGGTAGGATTGTTCGGGTCGGCCTGTGCCGCGCGCGTTGCATAGTTGTAGGCTTCGCGGTTATTTCCATCGCTGAGGTACGATGCTGCGATCTGTATAGAGACCTTGCTCCTGTCCGTCGGGTCGGTCGCGAGGTTGAGCGCGTCGGTGTAATAGCGCAACGCCGCCGCCTTGTCGCCTTTCTCCGCATAGTAGCTTGCAAGGATCAGCGCGGTTTGCGCCGAAGGTTTCACTTTATAATAAAACTCGCCCGTTTTCAGGTAGAAGTCGCTGCCAAGACAGCCCGCCCTTTCCAAGAGCGCGAGCACCATTCCCAGAAGTTCTTCGTTCTCCGGTTCGGCGGCTATCCTGTCGCTGAATATTTTTTCGAGGTTTTCACAGTTGGCGGCGCCGCTGTTGGTCAGAATGCCGTCCCATTGCCTCATCTGGGTTTCAGTCCCCAGCGTTGCCACCATCGGATAAAGCCTGTTATATTCCGACAGGAATTCTTCAGTCGAAACGTCGTCATTCTGATAATCCACCGAAAGTTCGTTGAAATAGACGAGGATCAGTTTCGGGTCGATATCATTGCCCAGTTCGGCGATAGCGGCGCGGAAACGGTCGGCGATGCCCATCCTGTCGAGCGGCACGTTATTCAGGTAGTCGATGGCCTTGTTCTCGATAAAACGCTTTTTGAGTGCGGGTTCCTGTTCTCCGAAATTGGCGATCCCCATATCGTACAACAGCGCCAGCGAATCGAGCATCACCATTTTTTCTGCCTTGTCTTCCGCAGCCTCGGCACGCGCTCTGTACATATTGGTGCCGTAGACGTAAATATTGACGTGGGCTTTCGGCGCGTTGGTGAGAAGATCATTAAGATATGCTGCCGCCCTTCCGTATTGCTTGTTACGGACATTTTCGTTCAGCAGGGTATAAGCGCGGCTCATGCGCACCTTGATCTCGTCCGTTTCTCCCCATTCGGGGCCGAGGTTGGCCACACTTGGCTGCGCGTAGGCCTCGATGGCAAAGCCGCCTGCAATTAATACTAATGCTAAAGAAAGAATCAACTTTTTCATCGTATTGCTATTGTTATTTTTAGTTTTTAAGATTTTGCCGCATCCGTTTTCTTAGTCGTACTTCAATTTCACGAACCAACCGTCCGTTCCAAAGAGGCGGAAGCCGATCGAAACTTTGAAATAATCCTCACTGATGAGGTTATTCTTGGTCGTTCCACGACGCCCGTACTCGAACCCTATGTCGACGTACGAACGGCTCTCATATCTGAACGGCAGGCCGATGCCCACGCTCACGCCCATGTCGCGTATGTCTTTGTCGTTGAAAGTCATGTAATAGTCGCCGTACCTGAGGCCGGCGCGGTAGGTGAACCTGCGGAAGAGCCTGCGTACGTCGGTCCTCTCCGGGGTGTATTCGATGCCGGCGCGCAGCGAACTCGCATTTTTGAACTTCATTCCCACGGTCAGCGCGTCTCCCGCTACTTCCGACCCTTTGTTCAGTCCTTCCCAGCCCTGATAGCTGTAATCCAGGCCCACGCTCGTGCGCCACGTTCGGTAGGACAGTCCGGCGGATATCGTTGCAGGGAGTTCGAACTGTTGCCTCAGACCGTTCTCCAGCGGCTGGGCCACAGACAGCGAATTGACCACCGTGGTGCTGACCTCGGGGTTCAGTTTGCCGCCCACGTTATATGTGGCGCCGAATGTCAGCTGGCGATAGGTGTTCGAAATTATGTTGTACTGCAACCCCAGGTTCCACATGATGCGGGATATCCTCTCCGTCTGCGTTACATATGTGTCCACATAGCTCGAACTACCACCCGAACCCGATATGAACGAGGTCGTGAAATCTCGGTTCAGTTTGCCGAAATAGTACACCATGTCGACCCCGACCGAGAGGCTCCTGACGGGTTCCCAACCGATCGAAAACTTTGCCTGGTTCACATCGCCTGTGCCCGAGTAGAGGTATTTCGCACCGATCGCGCCCCCTGCGAATATCTGCGCAAGGACGTCGGGGCGGGTCTCCTCGATCTCGGTATTGTAACCCACGCTGCTGAACGGCGTTAGCGAGATTCCAAAGGCGAGCCTCTCAGCCAACGGCATCTGGAACGCTATATCGCGGAGGTTGAACGTGTTGAAACTCGTTTCTTTGTCCGTCGTGCGGAGATAGTGGTTGCTCCCCTCCATACCGAAGTTGAAGTGGAACGACTGGCGCGGCGTTGCGCTCAGCGAGGCGGGGTTGGTGTAGTTTATGATCCCGTTGATCGCGCTCGTGTTCATGAACGACCGGTAACCGATCGACGCCCCGCCCATCGAGCGCAGGTTGGCCGACCCTTGCGTGTGGAAATCGCCGAGGCCGTAGAACGTGTAGGGCGAGAAAGTGTTGATACTGCTGATCTGCGCATTCGCGATCACGGGCAGGACCGCCAGGGCGGCCGCCATCCATACTATATTCTTAATCCGCATTATATTCCATTATTCTGTTCAGGCCGTGAACGACCAAGTCATAGGTTGCAAATATCGTGTTTTTTAATCTTTTTGCAAAGTATTTTCCGTCGCCGCCGGTAAAAATAATTTTCAGGTCGTCGTACATCTCCTCCAAGCGCATTATGTAGCCCTCGATCTCATAGAGCACGCCGTTCACCACGCCGCTGCAAATAGCCTCTTCGGAACTCGATCCGAGCAGCACCGTCCGCCCCGTGTTTTCGCACAGTGGCAGGTTCGACGTGTAGTCGTGCAGGGCCCTGAACCGCGTATCCACGCCCGGGGAGATGTTCCCGCCGAGGAATTCGCCCGCGCTGGTCACAACGTCTATCGTCACAGCCGTGCCGAAATCCACGATCAGCACGTTGTTCTCGGGATAGATGGCGTTTGCGCCCACCGCCGCGGCAAGCCTGTCGGGGCCGAGGGTTTCGGGAGTGGCGTAGAGGTTCGTGACCGGGATCTTAGTCGCCGCATCGAAGCGCATATAACTTTTAACGCGCCCTTTTACCGCCTCCTCGACCGCCGAGAAATCGGCCCTGACCGATGCCAGGATCGCCCGGTCTATCCCAGGATAGGCCGCGAAGACCGTATCAACGAAAGCCTTGCCGACCTCCCTCGACTTGAAAGTCTCGACCAACTGCCCGCCGTCGAAGACCGCCGCCTTCACATGTGTGTTGCCTATGTCTATCGCAAGATTCATCATATAATTATTTTTCCTCTGCCACAGTCGTCTGCAACGCCGCCATTTTTTCGAGTACTTCGTATGCGGCACGCGTATCCTTCACCATTCTAACTGTCAGTGCGAGGTTATTATTGTTCTGTTTGAGTACAAATTTAGCGGGATTTTCCGTAACATAGCGCAAAATGGCCATGAATCGCTCGCTTTTATAGTAGGGCGACCCCTGATCGGAGATGAAACGCAGGATCATAAGGCCGTTTTTGACCTTTGCGCGCTCGAATCCGAGACGTAGCATCAACCACCTGAGCCTGATTACGTTAATGAGTTCGGTGAGTTGCGGCGGCAGGGGGCCGAAGCGGTCGGTCATGCGCGCCGTGAAACGTTCCAACTCTTTTTCTTCGGTTATGTTGTCGAGTTCGCGGTAGAGACGTATCTTTTCCGCAGGGCTGCCCACATAGTCGTCAGGGATGAACGCCTCGGTGTCGATCTCGATATGGGCGTCGTATAGGTACTTTTCGGCGTTCTCATCCTTTCCCTCCCGCGCAGGCATTTCAAGCACGCCCTCCGAGCGCAGTTCGTCCATCGCCTCATCGAGGATCTTCTGGTAGGTCTCGAAGCCTATGTCGGCGATAAACCCGCTCTGCTCGGCTCCCAGCAGGTTTCCCGCGCCGCGTATATCGAGGTCCTGCATGGCGATGTTGAACCCCGCGCCGAGGTCGGAAAACTCCTCAATAGCCCGTAGTCGTCGCCGCGAATCGCTGCCCAGCATCTCGTCTGGGGGCGTGAGCAGGTAACAGAACGCCTTGCGGTTAGACCTTCCAACGCGACCGCGCAACTGGTGGAGGTCGCCGAGCCCGAAGTTATGGGCGTTGTTTATTATAATGGTATTCGCATTAGGAATGTCGATGCCGTTCTCGATTATCGTGGTGGCGATCAGCACGTCGTATTCGCCGTAGATGAAATCCATCACGCGGTTCTCCATCTCTTTGGGCTCCATCTGGCCGTGTGCAACCACCGTGCGGATTCCCGGCACGAGTTTGCGCACAAGGGCCTCTATTTTACCTATATCTTCGACGCGGTTGTGGACAAAATATATCTGTCCGTGGCGCGCGAGCTCGTACTCTATGGCCTCTTTGATTATCTCCTCCTCGAATAGGTGCGACTCGGTCTGGATCGGATAGCGGTTGGGGGGCGGGGTGGTGATCACCGAGAGGTCGCGCGAGCCCATCAGCGAGAATTGCAGCGTGCGCGGAATGGGCGTGGCGGTCAAGGTCAGCGTGTCGACGCTTACGCTCATCTGCCGAAGTTTCTCCTTTGCCGACACCCCGAATTTCTGTTCCTCGTCGATAATAAGCAAGCCTAAATCTTTGAATTTAACCTCCTTGCCGAGTATCTTGTGTGTGCCTATAAGTATGTCTATCTTTCCCGCGGCGAGGTCATCGAGTATCTGGCGCGTCTCTTTGGCCGTCTTGGCGCGGCTCAGGTGCTCGATCCTGACCGGGAAATCCTTCAGGCGGTCGTTGAACGTGCGGTAGTGCTGCAACGAGAGGAT
>QMCD01000919.1_pt1 | contig 19488 bp, 10 predicted proteins | sample 1821841 | NCBI WGS metagenome assembly QMCD01 (sample SAMN01991225, study PRJNA193472) | Termite gut metagenome, whole genome shotgun sequencing project. | isolation source: worker | host: Macrotermes natalensis
TTTCCTTTTTAAATATGTTCTTTTTATTCTATACAATTCATAGGGTGCACGTAAAAAATCTTTAAATTTCAATCGAGAACCATCAACATCCTCCCATTGAAAAACCGGATATTCATATATATTTTTCATGGCATTTTCCCGTCCATACAATGAAACATAACGTGCCAATATCTCAACATCAAAAAGCCAGCGTGTAATGAATGATTGTTCAAAAATGCCAGATACAATGTCTGTGCGATACAATTTTGCTCCACACTGTGTATCATAAACAGGAAGTCTCAATACCATAGAAGCACACGTTGCAAAAATTCGTCCTAAATAATGACGAGAAGTTTTCCTTTTTACTTTTGTACCCAAACGTGTTAACCTTAACCCTGTTATCATTTCATAATTTCTATAATTTGCCATATTGATAAAATAAGGGATTTCATCAAGAGGCGTTGCCAAATCAGCATCCCAAAAACCTACATATTCGCAATTGAATTCTCTTATCACATGCTGCATTCCCTGTCTAATCGCTTCTGCTTTTCCCCCGTTTTTTTCAAGGTCTAAATATTGTAATGATGAATGCTTAGAAGTTAACTCTTCTAAAACGGACATTGTATTATCTGTGCTTCCATCATTAACAAAAAAAAATGTAACATCTGAATTTGTTTTTAGAAAATCCAAAAAAGTATTAACAGGCAATCTTTTTGCCTCATTATAACAAGGAATTATTATAATTGTTTTCATAAATTAAATTTTCACAAAGATAATATATTTATAGATAAGATATACTGAAAAATAGTATTTCAAGTAAAACTCCTCCCTAAAACGGATACCCTATTCCAAGTACAATAGCTCTGTCGGAACGATATGTTTTATAATCAAGCCAGTTAGCAATCCGCCAAGGCTTCTGTTGTCCTGGATCATGAATTTTCACTGCATAATCCAAGCGGATAATAAAAAATGTTAAGTCCAAACGCAACCCAACACCTATGTCAAGGGCTATTTCTTTAAAAAAGCGATTAAGGGCAAATTCTGCATTAGGAAGGGATTCCGTCTTTTTTAGCATCCAAACATTACCAATATCAGCAAATAAGCCGAAATGCAAAACCTTATAAATCGGGGCCCTGTATTCCAAATTTGTTTCAAACTTAATATCCCCTACCCTATCTATGGCAATAGTTGAAGAATAAGAAGATGTATCTATATATGAACCGGGACCTAACGACCGGAGACGCCATCCCCGCATACTATTCGCTCCCCCCAAATAATAACTCTTTTCAAATGGTAAAGTAGATGAATTCATAGTAGGAATACCCACTGCTAAATTGGCATGATAAACCAATGACGTTTTTTTATTCTGTAAAATATTATAGATAAAATCGACTTCCAACCCAACACCACTCGCAAAAGGAATTCCCCAAATCGTATAGTGCTGGTTGTCATCTTTGAGTTTCTCGCTCAATTTTCCGGCAGCAGCCATACCCCCGTGCAACAAATTTCCATACATATCCAAACGCACCATAAAAACATAACGACGTGCATCCTGCATGGTAAACCGGTAATTGCTTCCTAAAATAAAATGGTCTTTATATTTTTCCAATACACGCTGACTGAATTTAGATGTATTAACATCGAAAAGGGAATCCCGATACATTTTTATCAGATTGAAATCCAACACCGACAATGAATGCCGCATGATAGTTATTCGTTTACGAACATTCCAATCGTAGGTAAAGGTGAAATTAGTTAAGAATCGCGAATAATCTTCTTGTCGTAGATAATTCACACCTAAACTCATCCATGTTTTTGGACGAAATGATTTGGAAATGTTTTGCTGTTTAATCGGAAATAAAAATCGAGGAAATTCCAACATAACAGTTCCGCCCAATTCAAAATTTCGAAAATGAACACTTGAAGAATCAAATTGTAATTCCTGAGTATACTTTAACGAAAAAGATAAAATTTCTGCTGCTCGAAACAAATTTTTGTTCCTATATCCCAATTCTATACCTACACCAAAAATTCCCCCGGTATTTTTAAGCAACAAGTCAGCACTTAAAGATTGCTTCTTTGATTTCATCAATTGTATCTGGCAATCCAGATATCCAGTATCCCTCATAAAATTCATCTTACTTTCAGATGTTTCCGCATAGGATACTTTTATAAAATCAAAATTCCGCATATCCGAATAACGATCATACGTATTTCGTGAAAAACGGCTGGAATAGACAGCACCCGGCTTAAAAAAAATAGGATATACCAATGCCGACGGCTTATATTCTCTTTCTTTGGATTGATAAAAGACAAAATAAGTGCTGGTATCCTGTGTTTTTTTCTGTATTTCAACATAATGAACACTGTCTTCAAAGTGTTTCTGTTCCCATTGCGAAAAATTAGAAAGTACATTGATAGAATTTATAACAAAACAGCGATGTTTCCCTTCAACAGTAGTAGAATCTTCTATTTGATAAACAGGATTCGCAATAATCATACGAAGATTAAGCAATTGTCCATCCAGATTAGTATCCACGTCATAACGAATATAATTTTTAGAAAATTCATAATACCCCCTATTGGAAAGATGTTCTGCTATTCGATTTCGTTGCTCATCAAGATTGTTAACCGTAAAAATATCTCCTCGCCGAATTAATGAACGATTGGTATCAGCATATACATACTTAGCAACAGGTTCGGAAACCTGATAAGTTATATTATTAATTCTGTAAGGTTCTCCTGCTATGATATTATATAAAATCTTAGCTCGTTTTCCTTCATAATTGACTTTAAAATCCACCTTAGCATCAAAATAACCAATATTATTCATCATCAATTTAATTTGAGCCAATGAATATTCAATCAGTGAAGAGTCTAACAAAACAGGCTCTTCCCCAAATTTTCCTTGCATCCAAATCCGAAATTTATCAAATTGCTGACCATAATAATCGTTATCCACTGTATCTAACAAAACAGGATATTGTCCCAATGAATTACGCATTTTTCGCCTGAACTTTTCATATCCCGGTCTTTCTACCGGAATCATTGCCTGATAGATTCCAACTTTCCACAAAAATAAACCGAAAGTACGTTTATTTATCCGCGGACGAACAGCATAAACAATATCACTGGTAGGAACTGCTTTTTTATCAGCAACAACTTTATTTTTTACCAAAAGGTATTCCGATTCCTTTAATTTCTTTTCGGGAGTACAGGATGAAAATGCAAAAGAACACAAAACAAGAGCAAACAAAACATATATCAGCTTGCTATAATAGACAAATACTCTTTTGCATTTATACATACTTTATCGTATATCAATTACTTCTGTTCCGGGGTATTTGGAAATATCAAATACGAAACGACTGTCGGGTAATGCCTGGTTAACCAAAAATTTATCAACATAATACGTATATTGCGTTCCGTCTTTATCAAAAACCGTAAAACGCATAATTTGACTTTTATTTTTATTTAAAATCAAGCGTATTTTATAGAAAGACGTTGCTTTTAATGATGTTAAATCAATCATCTGTATCAGAATGCCTTGTTCGGACGTTTCCTTGATAAAATCAGATTTATACTGTTTTTCATAATTATTAATCAGATCTATTGGATTCAACATTTCTGAATCGTCTTCTTTATCGTAAAGTGAAATTGTCACTTCTTTCTGTTCACTAAGATAATTCCAAAGATTTATTCCATCACAAAAAATCTTTTGCAGCGGAGTTTCAAGAATATATTTATCATTTTTTATCAATGTTATTCCTTTTACCTCATCAATAAAGCGATCGTTTTTTTCTGTTCTGAATGTAAAATGAATAGTGATATCTGTATAAGAATTTAATTTCTTTTGCAGATTGTTCAATATTTCTGTAGATTGATTGTCCTGGTATTTACGTGATTGTTCAGGCATTTGCGACTGAACAAATACCAGCATAAACATGCATATTATTGATATTATTATTTTTTTCATCTCAATAATCAATTAACAACTCTCATGAAAATAACACAAACTTTCTCTTTAAGTTCCTATAAATAAAAATCAAGCCAAACTTTTTAATGTATATTATTATTTTGCAAAAATTCCTCCAAAGTATTCATATCTTTAATCAAAACTTCTCTTGTTTTACTTCCAATGGATGGTCCGACAATCTTCTCGCGTTCCAATTGATCCATAATACGTCCTGCTCTATTATATCCTAATTTAAATCGTCGTTGCAAAAAAGACGTTGAACCTTGCTGCTTGCTTACAACTTCACGTGCCGCATCGGCAAAACAAGCATCGAATTCTCCATCGTCAGCTTCTTGCATTACATCAGAAGACTCATCTATAACCTCCGGAAGCAGCAAAGCATCAGTATATCCATGCTGTTCACCAATAAAATCACAAATTTTCTCTATTTCCGGAGTATCCACCAGTGCACATTGAACACGGGTAACCGCATTTCCTGTCGAAATAAGCATATCCCCTTTTCCTATCAAACTATCAGCACCTCCTGCATCCAAAATGGTACGGGAATCTATCTTGGAAGAAACTCTAAAGGCAATCCTCGCCGGAAAGTTTGCTTTAATCAAACCCGTGATAACATTTACCGAAGGACGTTGAGTAGCAATAATTAAATGAATTCCAATAGCACGTGCCAATTGTGCCAAACGGGCAATTGGAGTTTCAACTTCCCGTCCTGCCGTCATGATACAATCAGCAAACTCATCAAAAACCAACACAATATAAGGCAAAAACCGATGTCCTTTTTCAGGATTTAATCGCCTTTCCTTAAATTTTGCATTATATTCAATTATATTCCGGCATTGAGCGGTTTTCAGTAATTCATAACGTGCATCCATCTCCACACATAAGGAATTCAGTGTACGAACAACTTTTTTAGTGTCGGTAATGATAGCATCTTCCGCATCAGGAAGTTTTGCTAAATAATGCCGTTCTATTTTAGAGTAAAGAGTTAATTCTACTTTTTTAGGGTCAACCAAAACAAATTTCAACTCTGCCGGATGTTTTTTGTACAACAAAGAAGTCAATATAGCATTCAATCCTACCGATTTTCCTTGCCCTGTAGCTCCTGCCATCAATACGTGAGGCATTTTCGCTAAATCAAAAACAAAAACATCATTCGAAATAGTTTTCCCTATAGCAATAGGCAACGCCATATTATCGGTATTTTGAAATTTTTCCGATAAAATAACCGATTTCATAGGAACAATTTGTGCAACTGCATTAGGCACTTCAATTCCAATAGTCCCTTTTCCCGGAATCGGGGCAATAATACGAATACCCAAAGCAGATAAACTCAAAGCAATATCATCTTCCAAACCTTTGATACGGGAAATTCTGATTCCCGGAGCAGGGACAATTTCATACAGGGTAATAGTTGGACCTTCGATGGCACTAATACTTTGAATCGAAATATTATAATTTTCTAAGGTTTCTTTGATCCTGATTTTATTTGCTGTAATTTCTTTTTCTTTCTGTTCGCGGGTACGCAAAATATTGGAGTAATTTTCCAGCAAATCTACTTCCGGAAAGCGGAAATGTGGCAAATCTTCTCTGGGATTATAAGGAGGTAATTTCTCATATTCTGCTCCTTCACCCTCTTCCCTGATCAATTCGTCATCCATTTTAAATTCCTCTTCTAATGAAGATTTCTCTATAATTTCAAAAGCATTCGAATCAACTAAAGAATCTTCCGATTCATCAATCAAAATATCATCTCCGGGAATTTCTCCAACTTTTCCTAATTCCAATTCCGAAGGAAAAATGGTATCATCTCCTGTAATAAAAATATCTTTTTCCGCCAAAGAATGATTCTCACTATCCAACTCACTTTCTCCATCAGGAAAAGAATCCTGTACCGATTCTTCTTCCGACATCTTTTTCTTTCTCTTTTTCAAAACAAATATTTTTGAGAAAATGGAAGGCTTCTTTTCTTTTTCAGGCTGCAATTCTTCCGGCAAATCATCATTAAATACAGTCTTATTATCTTCTCCAAAAATAATATCATCCGCTTGACCTTTCTCTTTCTTTCCTGCAAAATATTTATAAAAAGTAACACCTCCAAAAGTTATCAAAAGAACAAAAGCTAAAAATAACATCAAGATGATAAAACCACCTTGACCGAATTTTCCTACAAGATATTGTTGAAATATATTACCTATGCCGCCGCCTACCCATGATTGGGAAGAAACAATAAATGCAAACAACATCGAAAACCAAATCATTACAGCCAAAACAATAATTGTTGTGCGAAGGATGGGAAGTAATGATTTTTTGAACAACAACTTAACACCATAGATAAATCCCAACAATAACAATCCAATTGAAGCCACTCCAAACCAATGTTTGATAAACAAAAAAGAGAAATATAATCCTATTATACCAAACTTATTTTTAGGCGTATCATTCGTATTAATCGTATCAAAGAAATTAGAATGAAAAATAGAATCATCCGCCTCATGTGTGCCAAAAAAGGAAACAAATGAGAATAACAAAAAAACAGTAAACAGCAATAGAAAAACACCAACAATAGCATGTGTCTTTTCATTTTTGAAAAAACATACTACACTTGCAAAACCACCACCTTTTTCGGATTTGGAAGATTTGGATGCAGACTTCTTTTGGGAAGCTTTCTTCTTCTTCGGTTTTGGGTTTGCTGTTTCTTTTTTTATTACAGTAGGAGTTCTACGTCTATTTGCCATATATTATTATCTTCATTTCCTGTTGATCAGTTCTAATTAAACAAATACTAAATGACCGGATACTATCTATCCAGTTTATCCTATACAAAATTAACATTTTAAGACACCTATCAGTTGTATCGTCTTTTGATATTTATAAACATTGAAATGTTAATATTGTTTCCAAGAATACCGTGAGTCCGGGATCAAATCAAGTTCAACAACACTATATGTGTTTTTATGTTGGGTGCTATCTTTGCTGCAAATCCAATGTCCAGCAAAGACACCCTTGTCCAGTGCGACACCTATCTAAAGTCTCGCTACAGTCTTCTAAACTATAGCTACACCTATCTAAGGTTCCGCTACACCTATCTAAGGTTCCGCTACACCTTTCTAAAGTTCCGCTACACCTATCTAAAGTTCCGCTACACCTTTCTAAACTATTGCTACACCTATCTAAACTATTGCTACACCTATCTAAACTATTGCTACACCTATCTAAACTATTGCTACACCTTTCTAAACTATCGCTACACCTATCTAAACTATTGCTACACCTATCTAAACTATTGCTACACCTATCTAAGGTTTCGCTACACCGTTCTAAGCTATCGCTACAGTCTTGTTCAAGGTTACTACACCTTTGTCTAAGACCGCAACAGCAATGTCCAGAAAAAACACCGTTTTCCATGAAAAAATACAGTCTATAGCTATGGATTTCCCGACTTATTCTTCCGGTTGCATATCCTTTTCTTCCGATTTTGTTTCGCCCAAAGTTCAGCGACTCGTTATCTTTGTGTGAAAATACTCTCCCTGCTTTGTTTTATTTCCTTGATAAAATCCTTACTATGCCAATTAGCGAGCTATAAATATCATTCAAAGCAATGATATCCTTCTTGATTAGGGTTTTGGTGCTTCCTTTGAGTTATTATATCACCCCTTCGGGGCTTAAAAACCGTATCGCAATTCGTTCTACAATCCTGTCATCCCTTCGGGATTTTAAGGTTTTTGTATCATTCATCATCTATATATTGAATAAGTTTCGATTTTATCTGACAGTAGAAGGCTACAATGTTTAAACTGTCACCTCATTTAACTTGCGTGACTTCTCTTGTTCAAATAAATAAAGCCTGAACTCACGTTATTATAACTTCACTTAACTTACAAATTCTCCTAAGCAAATAAATACAAAAAAAACTCACATTTTTTTTATTTAATCCCGAATCTACATTAAATAAAAAAGGTTGCCCAATTAAAAAATAACCGGACAACCTTATTACAATAAGGTTTCTAAGCTACAAAAAATTATGGATTATTGAGGAGTACATGTAGCATGCCATTCCTGATCTTCAACACCCGGAAATTCCGGAAAAGCAAAACGGTAATCCATAGTCTGTATTTTATAATTCTCAGCACTTGTTCCATAAGATATTGTTCCGGTGAGTGTAGAAAGACGTCCTTCAATATCTATATTATTTTCCTGATTTAAATTAAAAGAATAAGCCCCTGCAAATCTTGCTTTACGAACTCCCGGCCGATTATGAAACATATTTAACCTGAGAACAGTATCATACTCTACTTCAACAATCATAGTATGATTTGTAAATGATTGTGTTGTATCAGACACAGATACAGGGTAAGACATATAAGCACCTTTTAACTTATCTGCTTTTATAATAACGACTCTTGTCTTTGTCGCTGTATTTCCTGCCTTATCAGAAACAGTATATTTTAACTGTTGTCTTCCTATAGCATCAAAATCGCCACTTACTACTATCGACGAAGTAACATCGCCATCCACGTCGTCCAAAGCAGTGACATTTTCTAAGGCTTTGTTTTTATCGCCCAAATCCAACTTCAATACATTCGTGTCACCAAAGGTTATTTCAGGCTTTACTTTATCAGCCTCTTCTTCTTTTTCTTTATCCTTATCCCCATCATCTCCAGGTCCGCAAGCCGAAAATGAAACAATAGCTGCCAACAGGCAAATTGCAAAAAACAGTCTCTTCATTTTTAAAACATTAAATTATTATTAAACAAAATTAAATATATTACTTCTTTATTTATGAGGAATATTTTTCAAAGTCGCAAGCAAAAAATTCCAGAATTTTTCCACACTTTCAATATTCACCTTTTCAGCGGGAGAATGTGGATGACGTATAGTAGGTCCACATGAAATCATATCCCAATTCGAATAAACCGCTCCCAATATTCCACACTCCAATCCAGCATGAATAGCCTTGATTTCAGGTGCTTTTCCATATAATGACTTATATGTTTGCTGCATTGTTTTTAAAATTGCAGAGTCCATGTTAGGCTTCCAGCCCGGATAAGCACCTTCAAAGGTAACTGTTGCTCCAATTAAATCAAAAATAGTTCCTATTTTATACATAGTACCTTCTTTTGCTGTATCGACTGAGCTACGGGTCAAACAATTAACAGTATATAAGCCATCAACACATTTTACAATTGCCAAATTATTTGAAGTCTCAACCAATCCCGGCATGGCATCGCTCATCCGCTCAACACCATGAGGACAAGCATAAGTTGCTTTGATGATTTTAATTTTATCTTCATCATTCATGATTTTCTTCGGAAGTTCCGTTTTCACCGCTTCCATTTTTATATTCGGCTCAGTCGCAGAAAATTCTGACTTAAAGATTGCATAGAATTTTTTAACATAATCTACAAATTTTGCAGCATCATTTTTTAAAACCAAAACCGTAGCAAATGATTCCCGCGGAATTGCATTACGTAAACTTCCACCAATTACTTCACTCAATTTAATGTCAAAATGATATATACAATTATTCAAAAATCTAAATAATAATTTATTGGCATTCGCCCGTCCGATATTAATATCCATCCCGCTATGCCCACCTTCCAAACCTGTAATTGACAATTTGTAAGCAACAAATTCAGTTGGAGTATTTTCTTCTCTATAATTCATCTTTACATTCACATCCACTCCGCCGGCACAGCCTACATAAAGCTCACCTTCATCTTCGGAATCTAAATTGATCAAAATATCTCCTTTTAAAACACCTGATTTTAAGCCATTGGCTCCTGTCATCCCTGTTTCTTCATCAATAGTGATAAGGACTTCCAATGGACCATGTTCAACGTCTTTTGAGGCAAGAATCGCCATTGCCGCAGCACAACCGATGCCATTATCTGCACCCAATGTAGTTCCGTTTGCCCGTACCCAACCGTCATCTCCGACAATCATTTCTATCGGATCTCTTTCGAAATCATGTTTTTTATCCGAGTTTTTTTGAGGAACCATATCTATATGTCCCTGTAAAATGACACCTTTCCTATCTTCATACCCTTTGGTAGCAGGTTTGGATAAAATAACATTTCCGATACTATCTTTCTGTGCTGAAATCCCATGATTCTTTGCCCAATCCAACAACCAAGCAACAATCTTATCTTCATGTTTTGACGGATGCGGAATAGCACAAATACTTTTAAAATTATCCCACAATAATTTTGGTTTCAAATCTTTATTTTCCATACTTATAATCTATTTATAAATTAACTATCAGTTTTTATATTTTCAAATTGAAAGGCAAAGATATGTTATTTTTTCGACAAAAACAAAAAAATAAGAATTTTTATTTTCATCCTTCTTTATTTTGAAAAAAGCTTATATAAAAAGGCTATTCTCATTATTGAAAATAGCCTTTCCCCATTATTATACAATAAAATATTATTTTATAACTACCTTTTTTGTAATAGTCCCATGTGTTGTCGCTACACGCAATAGATAAATACCCTTGGCAAAATTACTCACATCAATTTTTTCAGAATAATTACCTGCTACTTCAACCGAATTTGTTGAATATACTTTTTTCCCTACCAAATCATAAATCGAAAGTTGAATTGTTTCGTCTGAAGAAGTTGTCAAATCAACAACAATATGATCAGTTGAAGGATTCGGATAAACAAACAAATCAGTTATATTTTCCACATATTCATCAACAGACACAGGAGCTGCATTCCAATAAATTTCAAATCCGGATGCAGTCAAATCATTATCTGTTCTGAAAGACACCAAAGCCGTATGTCGACTAATTGTATAGAGTTGATTCAATGTCGGAGGATTATCTTTTGAAAACGAATAAACAGGACTGGAATTAGTCCAACTGCCTGCATTTAAATTCCCTGATCCATATCCGTAAAATTCAACAACATCTCCATAATTAAGGTCAAACTTACTAAATGCTAATTTTATTTGACCATTTGCATTGGCAGGAGCAATTGCCCAATAACACTTATTCGAACTTACATAGTTCACTCCATCCGGAGTTCCGTTAGTTACAGTTCCACTATCTGCAGTTTCCCTGCCAGGAGAAGGAGAAGAAGCACAATAACTTGAAGATTGTTTTGAAGTAGTATAAGTAAAAGTGAATCCATTTCCTACTATACCATCATTATCACTTTTAAAAACAACAAAAGCTTCAGAATTTGAAATCGTATAAGAAGTTTCAAAGGCAACTTCTCCACTTAAAGTAGCGAATAAAGTACCTGATTGAGAATTTCCGCTATAAATATATACGCTATCCCCATCTCCTAAAGAAAATTTAGAAACTTTTAGAATAATATTATTTATAAATTCTCCATCCTGAGGTGATATTAACCAAGAACAATTTGTATTATTTCTATAATCAAACCGTCCACTTCCATCATTAAAAGAACCATACATTGCTTTTAGTGTTTTTGTTCCTGAGAAAAAATTATTTGTATCCTTATCCTCTTGTGGTCTAATATTAAGAATCATCCGATTTTCAAGATTATAAACATAACTTTGTGGAGTCATTGCACCTAAAACATAATATCCATCAGCCGTACCTCCCCAGCCCCAATTAAAATGAAAAAGATCATCTTCTTTGTAACCATCACAAACAAATGCATGTCTATCATCAGCAAATCCTGTAGCAGACGAAGCTGCAGCATAATATACCGGAAGTCCTGCATTCAAATTAGATTTAATGGTATCGCGCCATACCGAATCAGTAAAATTACTTTTAGATAGTAAATTTGAACTCCCGAATGAAAAATAATTTGGAAAAGCTGTAAAAACATCATCAGACTGAGCCCCTGACCCACCAACTGCATAACCCATTTCCACAGCAACACCGGCATGATAAACCAAACGAGCGATAGCATCACTATAATCTTTTGCTTCATCACTCATCGCTTCATAATTATACGTTGTTTGAGCAAAATTAGCATCTAAATATCCATACTTACCACATCTATATCTTTTGTAACCATTACCCTGACTGGGATATCGATGATAATACATGATCTGAGCCATTGCCAAGGCTACGCACCCATTAGGAACATGATAATCATTATATGAGGATTCATTAACATCAACCGGACACAACGCATTATAGTATTTATTCTGATTCCATTTAGAGGTCAACAATGGTTCAACTTTTGTAGCATACGCTTTATGCTTCTTGCCCAAGACTATCTCATTCCATTTCTGAGTTATCTCTGTAGTAGCAACAATTGATTCATCCTTTTTTAAAGCATTAATAGGTTTTGCATATTGGTGCTCTACCCAAAAATTAGCAGCAGAGTTTGTATTATCTATTGGAAATGTATTTGTTGTGGAATAAGCTAAAATCGGTTGAGTACGTTTATCTCCTGCAACAATTACAAATCCACCATTTTCAAAATTAAAAACATGATACAATGCTTCTCCATTTTCATTCACATTAGTATACTGACTTTCAATAATAAGATTGCTCTTTTGATGTTTATCATCTTCCATCTTTAAAAAAGATTTAGCAATAATTTCAGCTTCTTCTTTCACTACATTATTTTGTGCAATAAGATGAACATTTAAAATCAATGCCAAACTTATTAATAATCCTATTTTCTTCATAATATATATCATTAATTTATTATTTATTCAAAAAAAGATTGGCACAATAACACCAATCTTTTTATAATTAAAAAACTTATTTATTACTATTTCGTAACGATAATCTTAGCTGTTTTATTTTGTGTTTTGGTCTTCAGATTTACAAAATACATACCGGACGGCAAACTGGAACAATTTATAATTTCGGAATGTAAACCTGTATCTCTGTTTCCAATACTATTAGAGAATACCACTTTACCTGTTATATCAATAATATTCAATTGAACCTGTTCATCCTTTGATAAGGAAAAATCAATGGTAACTTTATCTCTTGTTGGATTAGGATAAACTTTCAACGCATTATTTACTGTTTGTGTAGGATAAGAAGGAATAGAAACTGGTCTATGATATGTTTTATCCATAAACATTCCCAATCCATGTGTTGCAGCATAAATAATACCCTCATTATAAACACCCGGAAATATTATTTCCATTTTCTCTCCCAATCGAGTATAATATATGGATGTATCATTATCTAATCTACGAGTTTGTTGAAGTAATTTAAAAACAGGAACATTTGCATCTATCCCTTTATTATATAAAACCCATGCAGGATTAGCATCCGTAAAGTTTAAGGTCTTATAAACTCCTTTTTTTGTACCCACAAAAGCAATATCAGAATTATCCTTTTCTATAATAGCTGTATATATAGCTCCATCGGGTAAACCTGTTCCTTTTTTGTCAGCTAAAGTAACATTATCAAAAGTAGCAACTGTAGCATTTGTAATTAGATATATTCCAGTCGCATCATCATCACCACCAATTGTATATAATAAATTATTATCATCTTGAGGATCTAAAGTTATTGATAATATATCTCCCAATAATATGTTAGATCCTACCTGACTTTCATATATTAAAGTATCATTTATCAGTTTTCTTTGTAGATTATCTATGCCGATATTTATAGTATCAAATACATATTGAGAAACTTCAATATCACGTCTTTGACGATAAATATCGAATCCCGATACACGATAAAGGGAATAATTAGTTGTAATATCCGCTCCTTGTTTTTTTGTAAGAACAAATAAATGGTCGCCATCTTTACTAACTTGAAGATCTATTACTTGCTCTGTAATATCTTTTGTTCGAAAAACACAATTCCAATCATCATCCATCGTAGTATTAACGTCCAAAGCATTAGTCGTCATGAAAACAGGAGCCCCTATCCTAGCCGACGCCTGCGTATAAGAACCTCCTCCTAAGAAAAATCGAGAAGTAACAATATCCTTTACCAATAAAGTACTATCTTTATAAAGAGTATCCGAACTGTTATTTGTTATCCATATAGGATAAGCATTACGTGCACTTCTTACACAAATTCTTTCTCCCGGTGCATATGATTTATCAGCAATATACTCAACCGTATCAATAGAATTGAAATCATTTACAGATTCCCAAAACATAATTGGTGAAACATTGCTATGGTAATAACCGGGATTACCAAGATTACTTTGATCTTGAGTAGCATCAGAAGATCTAAACCAACGAGGTAATTCTTTTACAACAGAACCAGTAGTAGTACTGTTTCTAAGTTGTTCAAACTTACCATACCAATTGCTTGGTTTTTGAACATCACTATTAATACTTGCCATCCGGAAAATAGACCCTGTGATATCTGCATAAAAAACAGCTTCCGGCTTTATCATGGATAAGGCATTGTTTATTCCAGATCCATATACAGTTGTACAAGCTACTCCCTGAGAATTTGAATCAAATGGATTATTTATATAAAGAGTTCCCCTATCTCGCGCACTAAGTAATACCTGTCCTTCATTAGCTAGAGAAAAAGAATAAGCTTGTAAATTGTTAAGATAACGATCTACAGAAGAAAATGATTTACCATTATAACGATACAATCCACTAGCAGTTCCTATAAAAAATCCCTTATGAGTATTATTTATAAAATATAATTGTCCGGTTGTTACAGGCATCCATGAATATATATTATTTCCTTTGTCATCTTGTTGAGATAACTCACTCCCTTTATATAAATACGTAGTCCCTACAAAAACATTTGATGCCGAATCCGGAGAAACAGCTATAACATTACAATAATGCCCCATTCCACTTGCTTTGGTTGGATGTCCTGATGGACCATCATAAGATGGAGGAAAATATATTTGTCTCCATGTCGTACCTTTATCGGTGGTTTTATAAACACCTACAAAATGTCCTGTAGTACTACTTGTTGCATAAGCGTACATAATATTCGGATCTGAAGGAGCAATTGCAACAGAAATACGTCCTGCATTATCAGGCAAGTTCGTAGTAGCTGTACCACACATAGAAGTTGAAGTACCTGACGGCTGCCTTAGAATGACATCTGCTACGCCCGAAGCAAAATTTGAATATAAAATAGTACCATCCGAACCTATACTCAAATCCGTAACCATTGAATAGTCCGTTCCAATATCCTGGAATGTAGCCTGACTTATAGAATATGCTTTGAGACCAAGCTCTGTGCCTACATATATGCTATTATCTAAAGAATTATAAATAAGATTGTTGATTACCATATAATCATCAGATCCTGAAATAAGTGAAAAGTCTATATCATTCCCAGTAACATATATACCATCTCCTGCAATACCGTAGTCTCTGATATTTGTTGCCACTCCAGGGTCTGCAAGCCCATAAGCCTCTCCTGTTCCAATATAAATTTTTCCATCTGCATCTTGTGCAATTGCCGAAACTGCAACAGAACCCGGATAACTCATACAGCGATTCCATGAAATACCATCATTTGTGCTAATCCATAAACCACCACCAGCTGTCCCTACATATATCTTCCTAGAATCTCTATTGTCAACATGAACTGCTAACACACGACCGGAAAAATTTGCAGGACCTATAGATATCCATCCTTCATCTGATTTTTGTTTTTTGTGTAACTTGTTATTTTGTGCTTCTACAGTAATGGATAGCCCTATTGTTAAAGCAACTAATCCTAATAAAATGTTACGTATTGTTCTCATTCGTTTAATATTTTATAATACTTTTTTACTAAATCCTCTCCTCCCAGAAAAGAAAATATTTCAATTTGCAAAGATATAGTTTTATTTTTTATATGACAACTTAATCATTGCATTTTTTATTTTTTTTTTGCTTATTCCAAATCAACCCAATTTAACAATGGACATCTTCGAAAAAATAAGAAAAACTGATCGATGGCTTTTGCTGATGCTCCACCAACTGAAATAAATGCACTTACTACTTTTTTATATGCAACGACTACTGAAGTAAATGCACCATCTACTGAAGTATATGCAACGACTACTGAAACAAATGCACCATCTACTGAAGCATATGCAACGTCTACTGAAACAAATGCAACGTCTACTGAAGCATATGCAACGTCTACTGAAACAAATGCAACATCTACAGCAATTACGGAGCACAAAGCAATCTCTAAGATTTTAATAGTTTGCACTGTATTCTTTTTTTATAAAAGAATAACTACTATTTTGATGTCATAACTGAACTGAACCATGGAAAATTTCTACCGTATTGAACTTCTTTTAAAAGTTTTCTTTCAGGGAATAATTTTCAACTATTTCACCGAAATATATCCAATTTGGCTACAAACATGCTATCTTGTCTTGTAAGTTTATTCAATTACTGTCAAATAGGCATATTTTTAGCATGGAATGAAATTTGATATTTAAAAATAAAAAATTGAGAAAGGAATATTATATTATGAATATAGAAAAATTTACAGTTAAAGCACAATCGGCTTTGGCAAGAGCACAGGAAATTGCAGTCAACCATAGCAATCAATATGTAGAAAATCTTCACATATTAAAAGCTATGATGGAGAATGACGAATTTGTTGTTTCCTATCTATTAAAAAAATGCAATGTAAATACAGTATTATTAAATCAAATAATAGATAAAGAAATTGAAAATCTTCCTAAAGTAAACGGAGGAAATAATATTTATTTGTCACAATCGGCAAACGCTATGTTGCAAAAAGCCTACAAATACCTATCCGAATTTAGCGATGAATATGTAGCTTTGGAACATTTGTTATTAGCTATGCTATCCGTCAATGATACCTGTTCAAAAATAGTAAAAGATAGCGGATTATCAGAAAAGGAACTAAAATTAGCTATCGAAGAATTACGCAAAGGAAGTCATGTACATTCTCCACATGCAGAAGATTCATACAATGCATTAAATAAATATGCACGCAACCTGAATGAATTGGCAGAAAAAGGAAAGTTAGATCCTGTCATTGGACGGGATGAGGAAATTCGTCGTGTATTACAAATATTATCCCGAAGAACAAAAAACAATCCTATTTTGATTGGAGAACCGGGAGTTGGAAAAACGGCAATCGCAGAAGGACTATCTCATCGTATCGTGTCAGGAGATGTACCTGATAATTTGAAATCAAAGCAGATTTTTTCATTGGATATGGGAGCTTTGATTGCAGGAGCAAAATACAAAGGGGAATTTGAAGAACGTTTAAAAAGTGTCATTAAAGAAGTTGTTGCAAGTGATGGTAATGTAATTCTTTTTATTGATGAGATTCATACCCTTGTGGGTGCCGGTGGCGGCGAAGGTGCTATGGATGCTGCCAATATACTCAAACCGGCATTGGCTCGCGGCGAACTTCGTGCAATCGGAGCAACGACAATCAATGAATACCAAAAATATTTTGAAAAAGACAAGGCATTGGAACGCCGTTTTCAGTCTGTGCTGGTTGATGAACCCGATATTGATTCTTCTATTTCCATCTTGCGTGGACTAAAAGAACGTTATGAAAATCATCATCATGTGCAGATATTGGATGAAGCAATAATTGCTTCCGTTTCCCTTTCAAAAAGATATATTACAGAGCGCTTTCTTCCTGACAAAGCCATTGATTTGATAGACGAAGCCGCCGCCAAATTACGGATGGAAATAAATTCGGTTCCTCAAGATTTGGATGAAGTAGAACGCAAAATCCGACAGCTGGAAATTGAGCGGGAAGCTATCAAACGGGAAAATAATAAAGGAAAAGTAGATGAATTATCTGCCAAAATAGCCGAGTTGAGCGAAAACAGAGACGTACTTAAAGCCCGTTGGCAACAGGAACGCGATTTGGTAAACAAAATCCAAAATAATAAAAATGAAATCGAAGCCATTAAATTCGATGCCGAGCAGGCTGAACGCAACGGAGATTACGGACGAGTAGCCGAATTACGTTACGGAAAACTCAAGGATATTGAACGAACGATAGAAGAAGAGACCCAGCAATTGCGTAAACTTCAAGGAGACAATCCTATGATTAATGAAGTGGTAGATGCAGAAGATATTGCAGAAGTGGTTGCTCGCTGGACGGGTATTCCTGTAAGCAAAATGATGCAAAGTGAACGTGATAAATTGTTGACTCTGGAAGAAGAATTACATAAACGCGTGGTCGGACAGGAAGAAGCTATTGAGGCAATTGCCGATGCTATTCGCAGAAGTCGTGCAGGCTTGCAGGATGAAAAACGTCCCATCGGTTCATTTATCTTCCTGGGAACAACGGGAGTAGGAAAAACAGAATTGGCAAAGGCGCTGGCAGAATATTTATTCAATACGGAAGATGCGATGGTCAGGATAGATATGTCGGAATTTCAGGAATCACATTCTGTTTCGCGATTGGTAGGAGCCCCTCCGGGATATGTAGGTTATGATGAAGGCGGTCAGTTAACAGAGAAAGTCCGCCGCAAACCGTATTCTGTTGTGCTTTTCGATGAGATTGAAAAAGCCCATCCTGATGTATTCAATATTTTATTGCAAGTATTGGACGACGGACGATTGACGGATAATAAAGGCAGGGTTGCTGACTTTAAGAACACAATAATAATAATGACATCCAATTTGGGCTCGCATATTATTCAGGAAAACTACGAAAAAGTGGATAATACAGACAACGATGAACTGTTTGAACGCACAAAAGATGAAGTTATTCAACTATTACGCAAAACTATTCGTCCCGAATTTCTAAACCGTATAGATGAAATTCTGATGTTTAAGCCCTTATCCAAAGCAGAAATTCGCGAAATCGTAATGATGCAGATTAATCACCTCAAAGCATTGCTATCGAAAAACGAAGTGGAAATCAAACTGACCAATTATGCATTGGATGCATTGGCAGATATGGGCTACGACCCGCAATTTGGTGCCCGTCCATTAAAACGGGTTGTTCAGAAAAACATTTTGAACAATTTATCCAAAATGATTCTATCGGATTCTGTACGCAAAGACGTCCCTATTACAATAGATGTTATTGATGAACAATTTGTCTTCTATAACGAAAAAGAAAAGCAATACAATAACTAACGTGAGTTCGGGATTTACTTATTTGATTAATAGAAGTTACGCAAGTGAAATGAAGTTACAGGAAGTTATAAAGTTGAAAGCTGAAAGTTTAAACATTGTACTATTATATATTATAACTTCTTAACTTCTCTAACTTCCATACTATTCCACCATTAAGCTATAAACAACTTCATTTGATCCCGAACTCACGTTAGCTTAAAGTTTATAGCTTAACTTTTACACGGAAATCCCCGTTCACTTGATGCTATCGCAAAAATAAAAACCGAAGTTGGGACGAGATACTGCCATCATCCCAACTTCACGCCTTTTTGCCGCCTCTGGCAAACGGGGTAAACCGGAGCAGAGATAGGTTTTCGGAGCTTCCGAAAAGGCAAACCGGAGCAAGGACAAGCTTTCGGAGCTTCCGAAAAGGTAAACCGGAACAAGGACAGGTTTTCGGAACTTCCGAAAAGGCAAACCGGAGCAAGGACAGGTTTTCGGAGCTTCCGAAAAGGCAAACCGGAGCAAGGACAGGTTTTCGGAGCTTCCGAAAAGGCAAACCGGAGCAAGGACAGGTTTTC
>QMCD01002699.1_pt1 | contig 19486 bp, 15 predicted proteins | sample 1821841 | NCBI WGS metagenome assembly QMCD01 (sample SAMN01991225, study PRJNA193472) | Termite gut metagenome, whole genome shotgun sequencing project. | isolation source: worker | host: Macrotermes natalensis
CCGCCGCGCTCACCCCGCCCGCGAGGCTCGCGTCCGAGATCCACGCCATAGCGCCCTGCAGCAAAGGGTATTTAATTTGCAGTAGTTTCGTCAGTTTTGTTTCCATGTTCACTCCCGGCCAGCCGATACGTACAAAAAGGCAGGAGATGCGGAAAACTGTAGTACGTTCCGCATCCGGCCGCCTGCCACGATCGTGTTTTCCAGAAACCGCCTATTTATTGTCGTCGATAAAAGCGACCAGGTCGGCGACAGTTTTTAGGTTTTCCGCTTCCTCAATGGATACGTCGAATTCTTCCTCGATATCCATTACGATCTCCACCATATCGAGCGAGTCGATTTTAAGGCTCTCAAACGTGGAATCCATTTTGATGTCGGCGACGTCGATGTCCATTTTCTCACTGATAATTCCCGCAATCTTCTCAAAAACCATTTTCATTCTCCTTTTAATCTGTACATTATATTATAGCCATACGCAAAATGCGCCTGTTATATCGGGTTTTCTCACCATTCATAGATGGCGCAGCCGGATGTAAGCCCGCCGCCAAACGCCGCGATCGTCAGCACATCGCCTTTTTTCAGCAAGCCTTTTCGGTTCATCTGGTCGAGCACAAGCGGCACGCTGGCCGCCGAAGTGTTGCCCGTGTCGTCAATATTGATATAAAAGCGGTCAAGCGATACGCCCATCCGCTCCGCCGCCGTTTTGATGATACGCGCGTTGGCCTGGTGGAATACAAACCAATCGACATCACCCGTATTCATATTTAAAGCGTCCAGCGCCTCTTTTACCACCCGCTCGGATTCGCGCGTCGAATATACGTATACTTCCTTGCCTTTGATTGAAACCAGAGAGGGGACGAGCTTGCCATCCCGGTAGGTATTCATGCCGTTGATCTCTATCGTATGCCCGGTATCCGGGTAGGAATTTACCTCAAAATACTTCATGTTGCCGCCGTATTCTATGACGACCGCGCCCGCGCCGTCGCCAAAAAGCACACAGCTTGCCCGGTCTTCCATATTCATGAACCGGGACAGCGTTTCACTGCCGCACACCAAAAAGGGTTTGCCCCCTTCTTTAAGCAGCCCTTCCGCCACTTTTAAGGCGTACAAAAAACCCGAGCATGCCGCCGCCACATCGAACGCGACGCATTTTTCCACCCCGAGCGCGCGCTGCACCTGCGCCGCCGTGGAAGGCACGCTCATTTCGGGCGTCACCGTGGCGACGATGATCCCGCCCAAATCGGAAGCCTCTATCCCTGCCTGAGCAAGGGCAAGCTTGCCGGCGATGGCGCACATCTCCGCGTTGTCCATGCCGTCCTGTACATAGTGCCTGCGCTTTATGCCCGTACGCGTGGTAATCCACTCGTCGGACGTATCGATCATTGTTTCGAAGTCTTCATTTGTCATCAGCTTTTCGGGTAAAAAGCCGCCTGTCCCCAAGATGCGTATGCTCATGGTTCCTCCCATTATATCCCAAAAAAATCCGAATTTTCGGATAGTATTTATCATATGCGAAATACGCAAAAATGTCAATCATGCGTGCGCGATGGGGCGTGAAGAATGATTTGAAAAAAGCGCCCCGGTAAACGGAACGCTTCTGGCTATGCTATAGGGAAGTATTACAGGCCGCGGAACATAATGTCGTTCATGATGCCTTCCAGATATTCCTGCCTGCCGCTTGTGTTGGTCGTCACTTCGCCCAGGGAAAGCGCATGTTCGGAAAGCGATTCCAGCGTCGCCTTGCCGCTTGTAATATCCGCGCCCACGCCGGATTTATAGCTTGCGTAGCGTTCCTCGACAAAACTATCCAGCCTGCCGTCTTCTATCAGCGCGGCGGCGATTTTCAGACCGATCGCAAACGTATCCATACCCACGATATAACCATAAAACAAGTCTTCTTTTGTGAAGGAGCCGCGGCGCACTTTCGCGTCGAAATTCAAGCCGCCCGCGGTAAACCCGCCCGCCTTGATGATCTCGTACATGGCAAGCGCCGTGTCGTAGGCGTTGGTGGGGAACTGGTCGGTATCCCAGCCCAAAAGCAGGTCGCCCATATTCGCGTCGATGGAACCGAACACGCCGTTGTCACGCGCAACGCGGATCTCGTGCTGGAACGTGTGCATGGCAAGCGTCGCGTGGTTTGCCTCAAGGTTCATCTTCATATCTTTATCCAGCCCGTATTTGCGCAGGAACGCGAGGCAGGAGGCCGTGTCGAAATCATATTGATGCTTTGTGGGTTCTTTGGGCTTTGGTTCTATATAGAAATTGCCGGTAAACCCTTTGCCGCGCGCGTAGTCGATCGCCATCCGAAGGAAGCGCGCCAGATTATCCTGCTCGAGCGCCATATTCGTATTGAGCAGAGTTTCGTATCCCTCGCGGCCGCCCCAGAACGTGTAGCCTGTGCCGCCCATTTTCATAGTAGTATCGATGGCTTTTTTCACTTGCGCCGCCGCGAATGCGAACACGTCCGCGTTCGGAGCGGTCGCCGCGCCATGCATATAGCGTGGGTTGCCAAAGAGGTTTGCCGTGCCCCACAGCAGTTTCTTATCGTATTTCTTCATCAGGTCCATTACATAATCGGATACTTCGTCTATGTTGCGGTTACCCTCTTTAAGCGTCGCGCCCTGCGGCGCCATATCGTAATCGTGGAACGCGAAGTAATCGATATCCAGTTTGTCCATGAATTCAAACGCCGCATCCGCTTTTTTAAACGCCGACTTCATCGCGTCGCTCTCGCCATAGCCCACGTCCCTTGTGCCCACGCCGAACATATCTTTGATATCGCTCGAAAACGTGTGCCAATAGGTTGCGGCAAACTTTAACTGCGCACGCATCGTTTTGCCCATTACTTTTTCATCCGGATTGTAGAATTTGAACGCCAGTGGATTTTTGGAAGACGCCCCCTCGTATTTGATTTTGGGGATACCGTTAAAAAATTCGCTCATAGCCTGTGTTCTCCTTTATTTAGATTTCCTGGGGGCTTGTTTTTTGACCGCCGCGCCCTTTCGCAAAAAAGAGTTGTGATGATCGTGTTTTTCGTTTATATTCTCATGTTACTAAAAAAAAACCACGGTGTCAATGAAAATATGTGCACGAGCACGGAGTGTATAAAAACTTAAAACGGATGTAGCCGGGGATGGTATGATAATAAGGAAATACTCTATGGCTTTAGAAAACCAAACAGCCCCGTAAGGGGCTGCTTGGAAATGCTACATAGTTGAAAAATAACTGTTAAACTTCGTTCAATGCTTGCGCAATTGTGTTGGCATCGGCTCCGGCCCGCCACTGATCGACTATTTCGAGCACCGCCAGCAGACGCTGCACCCACGCTTCATCCAACTGTGCCAGATCCCCCGCCGCCAAGTCTTTAAGCAAATCGGCTTGCGCCACGATAGATGACCGCACATCCGGCGCTTCCGTGTCGGCTAACCCACCCATGTTAAACCCGCCGGTTTCTTTTCTCAGGAAGTCCGTTTCCACCATTGCCTGCGCAAAAGCGATCTCATGCCTTATGCCTGCGTTTGCGGCAGCCTCTATATACATCGCCGCGAATTCCTCCGCCGTAATGCCGTATTGCTGCGGGAGACTACCTCCGCTGCCATCTTTCGCTGCATCCGCTTCAACTCCTGCGCGGAACAGCGCGGCTATCCGCTGTGCCGCGTCCGCACTCTCTTGCGCGGAAAGCGCGGGGGCGTCCTGCGGTGCAAGCACGTCCTTAAACAGATCTGCCGTCTCTTCCTTTACTTCGGGCAATATTTCATCGTTTGCCGCAGCCTGTTCATCAAGAAGCACCGACACCTCCTGATCCAAAACGGCGTTGTCCGCTGTTTCCGCAGGCGCCTGTTCCGCCACATCCGGCAACGGCGCGGTGAGCGCAGCGGTTGCCACACTTGAAACCGACTTTAAGGCATTGAGCATGTTACGCAAGTGTATACCGTAGTCTGCTCCCGCCCATCGCCCGCCCAGGCTTTCCACTGTGGGCGCGCAGCCCCGCGCTACAAGCGGCCATCTCGGGTCGACATTGTTTGAGTTGACAAGCGGCTCAGTAGACGCATAACACTTCAGATGCTGTACCTGCGCCGCAACACCTGTCCTAACATCCGGGAAGGAGGCAAAGACGCTGCCGTCACGCGTTTTTAAGCCACAGAAGTTGAGCTGCTCGGGCGTTACCTGCGCCCCATACCGGAGAAATCCTGTTTCATTACACATCTGTATAAAGGCGACTTCCGGCTTCACCCCCTCAAAGGTAGCTTCCTGCCAATAGATCTCCACAAATTGTTCCAATGTCATCCCATAAACGCTTTGCGGGAACGTCGCGCTCTTTTTGTAGTAATTGACCAGTTGTGCTTGTGTGGACTCCGGCGTGCCCATAATTTTGTATTCGGCCGGATCGGTATACTGTACTATCATGCTGGCCGAACCGAGGAGCCCCCTATTGCCTTTGTTGTCTGTCGCATAGGCATCTATCGTATAGGTGCCGTTCCAGTTGTTAAAATCCGCCGTCTGGACAACAGCGCCATATCTTCCGTTGTCCCCAAGATACACGCCGTCATACAATTTAAGTGTGGATTGATCGCCGTTCACATATACGGCATACTGCATTCCCGCGATACCGTTTTCATCCCGCACGCCGCTCACTTCCACGTTAAAAGACGAAGTAGTCGTAGGCGACGCGCTTGTGTAAACGCTTGTGGCCGTAGGCGGCGAAGCGTCGCCCTGCACGATCATAGAGGTCACGCCGATTGCGCCTGTATTGCCTTTGGCGTCTGTCGCATAGACTTCAATTGTGTAGTTTCCGGCCCATGGTGTGAAGTCGGTCTCTCTTGCCAGCATACCCCAGCGGCCATTATCCCCGAGGTATACGCCGTCGTACCACACCGGGGAACTACCCTCGCGGTATACCGCAAAACGCACGCCTGCCACACCGCTCGGGTCGGTTACACCGCTTACTTCACCGTTAAAGTGCGACGCGCTCGTAGGCGACGCGCTTGTGTAGACGCTTGTGGCCGTAGGCGGTGAGGCGTCGCCCTGCACGATCATAGAGGCCGCGCCGAGCAGGCCTGTATTGCCTTTGTTATCCGTCGCGTAGGCTTCTATCGTGTAGTTTCCGGCCCAGGGCGCGAAGTCTGCTTCTTGCGCCAGCATGCCCCAGCGGCCGTTATTTCCAAGATATACGCCGTCGTACCGTTTTGTTGTATTCCTGTCACCGTTGCGATATACATGGAAGTACACATTGCGCACACCGCTCGGGTCGGTTACACCGCTCACTTCGCCGTTGAAATTCGACGCGCTCGTAGGCGACGCGCTTGTGTAGACGCTTGTGGCCGTGGGCGGCGAAGCGTCGCCCTGCACGACCATGGAGGTCACGCCGATTGCGCCTGTATTATTTTTGGTGTCCGTCGCGTAGGCTTCTATAATATAGGTGCCTGCCCAGGGCGTGAAGTCTGCTTCTTGCGCCAGCATACCCCAGCGGCCGTCACTTCCAAGATCCACGCCGTCGTACCACTTGACCTTATTCGGGTCTGTGTTACCCTCGCGGTATACCGCAAAACGCACGCCCGCCACACCGCTCGGGTCGGTCACGCCGCTTACTTCGCCGTTGAAGTGCGGCGCGCTCGTGGGCGACTCGCTTGTGTAGATCATAGATGCCGTGGGCGGCGTTGCATCCCTGTTGGGCAGGGGATTCGCCGCGACGAAATTGCGGATGCCCTCGACGACTTTTGCCGCCATCTCCGTTTGCTTCGCCGGGTCTTTTACCTGGGCAAGGTCTTGCGCGTTTGTAAGGAAACCCGCCTCCAATGTAATCGCGGGTGCGTTGGTTCTATATAACACGGTAGCGTCGGCATGCGTAACGGGCTGCGCTCTGTTTCCCACCGTATAGCCAAGTGACGCCACTGATTGATAAACCGATGTCGCCATCGCTTTGGAAAGCGGGCGCATTGCTTCCGCCAGTTGGTCGGTTGCGTAAAGCACGCTAGTACCACGCGGCCCTGCCGCACGCCCGGGCGCGGCATCATGATGGACGGAAATAAAAAGGTCAGGACCCAGTTCATTTACTTTGTTCTTCCTTGTTTCCAAGGAAACCGTTCCGTTTGGCAGCAGGTTCGGGATGCCGTCCGCCAGCGGCAGGGTGGAATAGACCGTGTAGCCCGCGCTCTTGAGTTGGTTCGCGATTTTCGCGCCCAATTGCCGGTTCAGGTCGGCTTCCTGCGTTCCGTCAATGCCGATTGCGCCGGAATCCACGCCCCTGTCAGAGTAGCCATGCCCAGGATCTACCACGATCACGATGTTATCCGCAGCCCGCGCGGCCTGCCCGCCCGGGGCAAGCCCGGCGATAGCCGCAACCGCGACCAACGTGAGAACCAGACATAAGACTATCCAACTTTTTCTTTTTACCAACATATATTTATTTACCTCCGCCAATGCATGCTTTAACCTAATGATGTCATATATAGATGTAAGTTATTATATATTACTTTTTACTAATAATCAATTCATACCTTGTTAATATCTTGTAAAATGTTGTTAACAACTAATATTGTGCAGATAGCTAGCGTTTGCTTTTGAATAATCCTTGTGGGGGTGCGAAACGGGCGTGCCCTGATAGCGATACGGCGGGTGCAACACCCGCTCAGAGTGTCAAAAAACCTAAAATACAGTAAAAATTTGATACTCTGCGCAGGCTGTCAAGAAAAGCCCAGATGCAAGGAATCGCATAACCATGCGGGCGAGGCAGAATAACCGATTCGCCGAGGTCGCGTGGTTATGCGATGACGCCGCAGATGTCGTGCCTTTATTGAGTGCAACACCCGCTGAGAAGATACTACCAAACAACGCGAATATCCGCACACCTTGCGGGCACGCCTACGAATATGATAGAATACATCATAGCAAAAAAACACAAAACGGCAAGGCGGCGCGGGAGGTATACAATGAACGAACAAATTGCGCAGATTGCGGCGCGCATACGTGAACTGCGGGAAATACTCGAGCTATCGCGGCAGGATGTTGCGGATAAAGTCGGTATCCCGCTCAGCGAGTACGCGGCTTATGAGAACGCGACGGACGACATCCCCATAGGCGTGCTGTACGCCGTGGCGGGCGAATTTGGCGTGGACCCTACCGTGCTGATGACGGGGGAAGGCCCGCGTATGGATGAGTACACAATCGTGCGCGGCGGCAAGGGCGTAAAAATAGACCGATACGCGGGCTATTCCTTTTCCGCCCTGGCGGCCAACTATAAAAACAGGGACATGGACCCGATGATCGTGACGCTCAGTAAATCGGAAAACCCCGAGCTTGTTTCGCACGCGGGGCAGGAATTTAACTTTGTGCTGGAAGGGACGATAAAAGTTGTCATAGGCAAGCGGGAGTTTACGCTCGAGGCGGGAGACAGCGTGTATTTCAACCCGGCCGTGCCCCACGGGCAGCAAGCGGCAACGGATACCGCGAAATTTTTGACAGTGATAAACGAGAATGCGGGCACGGGCAGGCGGTAGCGGGGGCTTAACAGTATAAAAATTGGCAAAAGGTATTGCAGAGGGTGTTATGGTAGAGAAATTTTTAGAGAGAACGGAATTTGAAAGCTACGAGGATTTCAAACAGAACTATAAACTGCATATTCCGGAGGGATTTAATTTCGGGTATGACGTGATAGACGAATGGGCGCGGCAGGACGCGCAAAAGCCTGCGCTCGTGTGGTGCGACGACGACGGGCGCGAGCTGCGTTATACATTCGGCGACGTAAAGCGGTGGAGCGACAAAGCCGCCAATATGTTTGCCGCAAAAGGCATAAAAAAGGGCGATATGGTGATGCTGATGTTAAAACAGCGCCCGGAAGTGTGGTTTTTGATGGTGGGGCTGCACAAGCTGGGGGCAATCGTCATTCCGGCCACATACCAGCTCACGCCAAAAGATATCGTGTACCGCTGCAACGCGGCGGCGGTCAAAATGATCTGCGCGGCGGACGACCCGGAGATCGTCGCCCATGTGGACGCGGCGCGCGCGGAATGCAAAACGCTGTTGCACACAAGCATACTGGGCGAAGAAACCCCGGCGGGGTGGACTTCCCTCCGCGCCGAGTTGGATGACGCAAGGGAGGACTGGCAAAGGCCAAAAGGCGCGGACGCGAACAAAGCCACAGACGGTATGCTGATCTATTTTTCATCCGGCACAACGGGAATGCCCAAGATGATATTGCACGACTACACCTACCCGCTGGGGCATATCGTGACGGCGAAATACTGGCAGCGCGTGGAGGAAGGCGGCCTGCACCTTGTGGCGGCGGATTCCGGCTGGGCAAAATTCGGCTGGGGGAAAATATACGGGCAGTGGATCTGCGGCGCGGTCATCGTGGCGTATGACCAGGAAAAATTCAACCCGGTAAAAATGCTGGAAACGATGGACAGGCTAAAGCTGACCACTTTCTGCGCGCCTCCCACCGTGTACCGTTTTTTGATACAGGAGGATTGTTCCCAATACGATTTTTCCTCGCTGCACCATGTGGGCACGGCGGGCGAACCGCTTAACCCGGAGGTGTATCATAAGTTCCACAAACTGGCGGGCGTGCCCATCTGCGAAGGGTTCGGGCAATCGGAATCCAGCGTGTTCATCGCCAATTTTGAGTGGTTCCCCGTAAAGCCGGGCTCCATGGGCAAGCCGTCGCCGCTCTACGACCTTGATATCGTGGATGAGGACGGCGTACCGTGCGAGGATGGCGTCGTGGGGGCCATCGTGGTGAAAAACACGGATAAGCAGCACCCGACGGGGTTGTTCCGCGAATATTACAAAGACCCGGAGGCTATGGCGAAAAGCTGGCCGAAAGGCACGTACTATACCGGCGACACGGCGTGGCGTGACGCGGACGGGTACTATTGGTTCGTGGGCCGGAACGACGACGTGATCAAGTGCTCGGGCTACCGCATCGGGCCGTTTGAGGTGGAAAGCGCGCTGCTCACGCATGATGCGGTACTGGAATGTGCCATTACGGCGGTTCCCGACCCTGTGCGCGGGCAGGTGGTGAAAGCCACCGTTGTGCTTACGAAAGAGTACAGCCCTTCGGACGGACTGAAAAAAGAGCTGCAAGACCACGTAAAGAAAGTGACCGCCCCGTACAAGTACCCGCGCGTGGTAGATTTTGTAGCCGAGCTGCCTAAGACGACGAGCGGCAAGATACGGCGGATGGAGATAAGGGAGAGGGACGCGAGGTAGCCACATTTTATTCATCAGCCGGCGTAATTTGAAGTTTGTCAACATTGAGAATCAGTATCTGAAGTTTAGGGTGAATACTCTGCTTTTGTTACGCTTAAGGAGACTAATCCAATCGGCACATTACGAAAGGGCGGATGTATCCTTCTGGCTGATTCTCAACGACTACATATTTCGCACCATCCGCTACACTTGCAAGAATATCCCCCGCTTTAATGTTGGGGTCATATGGTGTTTCCCATTCATCATCCACTTTTTGCAATTCTATGTTGCAAATGTGTTTGTCCTTACGATAGACTCTAAATTCCATGATATCACTTCCTTAGAAAATATTTACATTATATCAATGGTATCATGGAGGTATTGCGCCGTCAAGCAAGATAGGGAAATATTTTGCGTTTACTTTTGGGTATTCCTCCCGGGTCAAGGTGCCTGCGGCGCATTGTATGCCTCCGGCGGTTCAGAACCTACGGTTCTAAAAACTCCCTCAAAGGCAAAGGCACGAGCAATCGTGAAATGTCATATCCTATCAACCATACAAACTATCTCTTTATTCCGTATACTGGTCTACAATGCTGAACCACAAACCTCGCCGGATAACTAAGGTCGCCGACCTTAGTCGGCTTTAAGGGGTAGAGGGGGATTGTCAAGGGGGGCGAAGGGTGGAAATTCCGAATCCCCCTGCCCCCCTTGGGCAGCGTCATAACTATCCGCGGTGAACAATGCTGCCGTTTCATGGATAGCGCAGGGGCGGGTTCAAATCTCACTTCCTGAGGCCGGAGATACGAACTCGCTTAAATCATCGCTCACAAAGCACAGAAAAGAGGTAAACCCATGCCGCCCACCCTGCACGACCTAATCAAAAACAGCGATAACATCGTCTTCTTTGGCGGCGCGGGCGTTTCCACCGAAAGCGGCTTGCCCGATTTCCGTTCGGAAGACGGCCTTTATAAAGCCATGTGCGCGTTTGGCCGGCCACCCGAGGAGCTTTTGAGCCATGCTTTTTTCGAGGCGCACCCGGAAATATTCTATGATTACTATACGCATCACCTCATCAACACCGAAGTAAAACCGAACGCGGCGCATTACGCGCTCGCAAAGCTGGAGCAGGCAGGTAAGCTTCGCGCTGTGGTGACGCAGAACATCGACGGGCTGCACCAGCAGGCGGGCAGTAAAACGGTACACGAACTGCACGGCTCGGTGTATCGGAATTATTGCGCGGCCTGCGGCGGTAATTATACGCTTGCTTACGTGCTCTCTCCCGAAAAGCAGAAGAACGGCGTACCACGCTGTGATGTGTGCGGCGGCATTGTGCGGCCGGATGTGGTGCTGTATGGGGAAGCGCTTAACGATGCGGTGGCGCGCGCGGCAATAGCCGCTATTTCGGCGGCGGATGTGCTTATCGTGGGCGGCACGTCGCTCGTGGTCTACCCCGCCGCAGGGCTGCTCGAATATTTTTCCGGCTCCGCGCTTGCGCTAGTCAATAAAGGTGCTACACCATACGACAAGCGGGCGGATATCGTGATACATGACTCAGTGGGCGCGGTTTTATCGGCGACAGTTGACTCTATTTTATAAAGTCATGGAAAATGTAGGCTAAACAGTATAATAATGCTTGCGAAACACGCCGGTTGGGTATATTATATAGATGGAGCAATGTCGCTCCCGGTTTGACGACCTGTTTTCAAGGAAGGATGATGGTCGATGGCAAATATTATCAGCACCAACAATTCCAGCATGTACAACCTATACTCAGTAGGAAATGTGGGTTCTTACGCCAAAAATCTGGTGAAAAACAGCCTTAACAAGGATGGCACTGTTAAAGCTGGTTCTTCGCTCAGTAGTTTGTTTAACACAACGGCGTCCGGCACCACGCAAAACACGCTCAAAAGTACGATGGCGTTCGCGCGGCAGAATACATCGAACCTCTCTCTATTAAAATCTATGGCGGGCGCGCTTTCTTCGGCGGCAAAGTCGATGGGGTCTTCCACCCTTCAAAGCTCAAACAACAGTGTCGTGACGGCGCAGGCTTCCCTTTACGGGAAAAGCAACATGTCGTTTGACATCGGCGTGAACAACCTCGCGGCAAGCCAGCAATCCAAATCAGCGTCTTTCAATTCTTCCGCGACATCCTCGTTCGGTTTGGGAAATCAAAGCTTTGCGCTTGAAACGGAGCAGGGCAATTACTCCATAGACTTCACGGTGCAGGCGGGCGACACAAACGAAGATTCGCTCAATGCGATCGCCGGGCAGATCAACGAATCGGACGCGAACGTTTCCGCGAAGGTGACTACCAGCAACGGGCAAAGCACGCTTGAGCTCACGTCGAACGATACGGGCGAGCTGTCCTATTTCCAGCTTTCGGATGAATCGGGCGGCAACGCGGCCGCAAGGCTCGATATGCAGGTGACGCAGGAGGGGCAAGACGCCAGCTACTCTATAAATGGGCAAGGCTTCACGTCCGATACCAACACCGTTTCCATCCCGGGCGGCAGGGGCGCTCAAATGACGCTGACCGGCACGGGGGAAGCGACGCTGCAAAAAGCGACGGATGCTTCCGGCGTGGTTTCCGCGGCGAAAAGTTTTGCAAGCGCCTATAACAACGCGGTGTCGTTCCTTGCATCCGGAAACGCGGACGGCGCGGGGGTTACGCGCGCGCTGGGCCTCGTTACAAACAACAGGATGACGGCGATGTCCGCGGCAAGTTTCGGAACCGGCGCTTCGGCGCGGCTTTCCGCTATGGGCATTAGCATTAATCAGGACGGCATGATGCAGGTAGACGAGGAGAAGCTGACCGCCGCTGCGCAGGAAAGCCCGAATACCGTACGCGACGCGCTGGCCGGTTATGGCGGCATGGCAAGCACCGCGGAGAGCAACGCGGCGCAGGCGATGCGCATTCCCGCCGCCACCTATACGAATTTCAGCAATATGGGGGTGGAAAGCGGCCTCATTAACGCGCTCATGCCCAAAACAGGTTTCCTGTTCGATATTGCACTTTAAGCGGGCAAGTTTACTTACCTGCGAATATAATAATTCGCGCATCTGCATAAGCGGTGCGCGAATTTTACGTTCTGCCCCGAGAGGCAAGCACGAAGTGCGCAGATGATCGGCTGGCAGAAGGTATGCAAGGCTTTCCCGAGAGGCAAGCCCGCAGGGCACAGGCGAGCGGCTGAAAGCTACTGCGACGTTCTGCCCCGAAAACCGAGCGCAACGCGCGATGGTGATCGGCTGGCAGAAGGCATCCATCAAACGCAACCACTATCGTTTAGTTATTTGCTTTATTCAGCGCTTACCTAATGAAAATCTGCCTTCATAAGCCTGCCATAAAAGAACGTGATTATATCTTCCGGCGTAAGCTCCTCGCATTCGTGCGGAAAAGACTCCCACACCGCCCGGACGTTTGGGTCGGGGTTCTCCCGCGCCTCATCTATCGCAAGTTGAATGTCACGGCGAACCTCTTCCAGTGTGCAGCCTTTGCTATCCGCGATTTGTTGCAAGGCTTCCGTTATTTCTTTTTGATTCATCGCATACCCCTCCTGCTGTTTTTGGAAAGGGGACTCGCCCACCCAAATACAAAAAACGCGCTAAGAGGCGGCGCTAATGCGCTTTTCCCTCTTGCGCGTTTATGATGCGCTTGAACAATCCAGACCACTACGGTATAATTGTATCGCGTGGTGTCTTTGGATTGTGAGGGGTGCTGTTTCCACCTCAGAGCAGGGCTGGCGTGTTCCCGCACGTCGGCCTGCCACGTTATGTCATATTGTCGGGGTAAATCCCCTTATTTGTTATTGTACAGTTTATTGCAATTGAATGTCAAGGGTGCAGATGAAGCGGGCGTGGCTATTTTGCGTGTATTATTGCTTTTGTAACACACGTTTTTTCTAATCCATTCTTCACCGCCCGCCCAAATATTCCTCTGCCTTCATCGAAAAGCAGCACCCGTCCCGCAGCTCGCCCGTGTAGCTTTTCCCCGCCATGCGCAGCGTACCCTCATACAAAAAGCCGCACTTTTCCAGCACACGGCGCGAAGCGGCGTTTTGAGGATAGCAATACGCGGAAATGAGCGAAAGGTGAGCCTCGCGAAAACCATAGTGCAGCATGGCGCGCACCGCCTCTGTCATAAGGCCCACGCCCCAATACGCCCGCGAAAGGGCATAGCCCAGCATTTTGCACACGGGGAAATCCCGCGCCGGGTCGTCCGCAAGGCCAATACTGCCGATCACCCTGCCCGTTTCGCCGTGCACAATCACGAATACGTGTTCCTTGCCGAGAAAAACATCGCGCATCACGCGCGCGGTTTCTTCCTCACTCTCGTGCGGCTTCCATCCCGCCCTCGGGCCCACCTCCGGGTGCTTGGCATATTCGAATATATCGCGGCAATCGCCCGCCTCGGCAGGGCGCAGCAACAGGCGTTCTGTTTTGATCATGGCCGTTTCCCCCATTAGGTAACCGCTGATTAATTTAACATAGAGCAGTATCGCTGGAAAAATTGCCCGGCGCTCAGTTGATTTGCTCTAAAAAAACCGGCCGCCTGTGCTTGTTGTTCGCGGCGGCCGGGCTCTCGCTTATTCTTCCGTTTGTTCGGGCGAGCCTTCGGCCTCGTCCGCATCCTCGTCATCCGTTTCCTCGATCATGGCGACGCACACCACTTTGGTATCATCCGCCACGCGCATCAGCCGCACGCCCTGTGTGCTGCGCCCGATAACGGAGATCCCGCCCACTTCCATACGGATGATGACGCCGGCGTCGCTTATCAGCATGATCTGCTCACTGCCGTCCACCACCATAATGCCGCACATCAGCCCGGTCTTTGCCGTGATGTTCATGGTCTTAAGGCCATAGCCGCCGCGGGCCTGCAAGCGGTATTCTTCTAAATCGGTACGCTTGCCGTACCCGTTTTCCGTGATGGCCAGAAGCTGCCCGCCTTCCCGGGCGATCCCCGCGCCCACCACGCTGTCGCCCTCGCGCAGCTTTATACCGCGCACACCTGTCGCCGTGCGGCTCAAGTGGCGGATGTCGTTCTCGGAAAAGACGATCGCCATACCCTGCTTTGTACCAATGACGATATTGCTCGCGCCGTCCGTTTCCAGCACGCAGATCAGCTCGTCGTCCTCCCGCAGGTTCACCGCCCTAAGGCCGTTCTGGCGGATATTTTTGTATTCGGAAGCGGCGGTTTTTTTGATCACGCCGTTTTTAGTGATGGTCACAAGGTTCGTGTTTTCACCGTTTCCTGTGACGGGAAATACCGCCGATACCTTTTCGTCCGGGTCGAGGTTCAGAAGGTTTACGATGGCCGTGCCCTTCGCGGTGCGCCCCGCTTCGGGTATCTGGTAGCATTTTTTGATGTACACCTTGCCCCGGTTTGTGAAGAACAGCAGCTCGTTGTGCGTGGAGGTCACAAACACCTGCTCGGCAAAATCCTCCTCGCGGGTAGACATGGCCGCAATCCCCCTGCCACCGCGTTTTTGCGCGCGGTACGTTTCCAGGCTGATGCGCTTCACATACCCAAAATGCGTCAGCGTGACCACCATATCTTCCCGGGCGATCAGCTCGTCGAGGTCGATATCGTCTTCATCGAACGTTATTTCCGTGCGGCGCGCGTCCGCATATTTGTTTTTGATCTCGGAAAGGTCTTCCTTTATGATGTCAAGAACCATCTGCGGCGTGGAGAGGATGGCCTTGAAGTGCTCGATCTTGCCCATCACGTCGTCATATTCCGCCTGCAATTTGTCGCGCTCAAGGCCGGTCAGCCGCGCGAGGCGCATATCGAGTATGGCCTGCGCCTGTATCTCCGTGAAGCCAAAGCGTTCCATCAGCCCCGCGCGCGCTTCCTGCGCGTCTTTGGAGGCCTTTATCAGGTCCACGATATCATCTATATGGTCGAGCGCTTTTAGCAGCCCTTCCAATATATGCGCGCGTTTTTTGGCTTTCTCAAGGTCGAACTTCGTGCGCCGCACGATCACGTCCTTCTGGTGCTCGAGGTAATACTCCAGCATCTGCTTGAGGTTCAGCACGCGCGGCTCGTCGTCCACCAGCGCCAGCATGATGACGCCGAACGTATCCTGCATTTGCGTATGCTTGTAGAGCTGGTTTAATATCACGTTGGCATTCGCGCCGCGTTTCAGCTCAATCACGATGCGCATACCCGATTTATCCGATTCGTCGCGCAGGTCGGAGATGCCCTCCACGCGTTTTTCCTGCACCAGCTCGGCGATCTTTTCGATCAGGTTCGCTTTGTTTACCTGATACGGTATTTCCGATACGATGATCTGGTCGCGGTCGCTTGTGAGTGGCTCTATCGCCGCTTTCGCGCGCACACGTATGCGCCCCCGGCCCGTCTTATAGGCCGAATGGATGCCCGAGATGCCCGTGATAATGCCGCCCGTGGGAAAGTCCGGCCCGGGGATCAGCTCGATCAAATCGTCTATCGAAAGGTTTGCGTTATCAATCAGGGCGATCGCCGCGTCGATCACCTCGGCGAGGTTATGCGGCGGGATATTCGTCGCCATACCCACGGCAATGCCGCCCGTGCCGTTCACCAAAAGATTGGGGAAACGCGCGGGGAGCACGGCGGGCTGTTCTAAAGACTCGTCAAAGTTGGGATAAAAATCTACGGTGTCCTTGTCTATATCGCGCAGCATCTCCATCGTGATCTTCGCCATACGCGCTTCGGTGTAACGCATGGCGGCCGCGCCGTCTCCATCCACGCTGCCGAAGTTACCGTGCCCGTCCACCATCATGTGGCGCACGGAAAAATCCTGCGCCATGCGCACCATGCTGTCGTAAATGGCGGTGTCGCCATGCGGGTGGTATTTACCCAGCACATCGCCCACAATACGCGCGCTTTTGCGGTAGGGCTTGTCCGGCGTCAGCGAAAGCTCGCTCATGGAATACAGTATGCGCCGGTGCACAGGCTTTAGGCCGTCACGCACATCGGGCAGCGCGCGGTTGATGATGACCGCCATCGCATACGAAATAAAGGATTTCTGCATCTCGTAATTGATGTCTATGGGTATAATATGCTTGTTGATTGGGTTATTCGTGTTTGTCTCCAAGATTTATTCCGTCTCCTTACTTTATCTCGATCTCGCGCTCTATTAATATTTCGGGCAAATGATCCAGCAAAAACCGCTGCGCGGCAGGGCTGTACACAAGATGGATATACCGTCCGTACTGCCCTTCACGCTCTTGCTCCGCAATGCCAAGGGCCACTCCCTTTTCCGTTGCCCGCTTTCTGCGCTTGCCGTCCGTATCCTGTGTTTCCAGCAAATAGCCCTGTTCGACAAGCCAGCCTGTGATCTTTGTATAGCCCAGCTTTTTCATGTGCTCGCCGCAGACTGCCGCGCTTACAAGGGCGCAGAAGTGCGTGATGGGCAGCGGCGCTTCCGCTTCGGTAATTTCGCGCGCCTGCTCCGCTGTGATGGAAAAAGACGTAAGCCCGCGCTTTGCCGGTTTTGTTTCCACATTGCCGCCGCTTTCTATCACCCGGCGTAGCACATCGGAAACATAGAAAAAACAACGCGCCAGCCGCACCTGGTTTAAAACGGTATCCTCGGGCAGCGCAACGCCGGAAACCGGGTCTACGCCGTTTGCCAGCGCATCCAGGTACTGCTTTGCCCTGGTCAGCTTCTCTAATTCCTCCATCCCCGCACCTATATATCCAAATCTTCCACCAGCTTAGCGTTTTCCTCGATGAACTCGCGCCGCGGCTCCACCTGGTCGCCCATCAGCACGGAAAGCGTCTCTTCGATCTCTATTTCATCGTCCACGCTCACTTGCAGCAGCGTGCGCTTTTCCGGGTCCATCGTCGTATCCCAAAGCTGCTCGGCGTTCATCTCCCCGAGCCCCTTGTAACGCTGCACGTTTGGAAGCGTGTTGCTTTCCTTAAACTGCTCCATATACGATTCCAGCTCTTCCGGGCTGTAGAGGTACGTGTCGTCCGTACCTTTGGCGCTCACTTTGTAGAGCGGCGGCTGCGCAATGTACACATAGCCCTTTTCCACAAGCGGCCGCATGTAGCGGTAAAAGAACGTGAGCATCAAAATGCGGATGTGGCTGCCGTCCACGTCGGCGTCCGTCATGCAGATGATCTTGTGATAGCGGAGCTTTTCTTCATCGAAATCCTCGCCCATGCCCGCGCCAAACGCGGTGATCATGGACTTGATCTCGTTATTGGCGAGCGCGCGGTCGTGCCGTGCTTTTTCCACATTGAGTATTTTCCCGCGCAGCGGCAGTATGGCCTGATAGCGCCTGTCGCGCCCCTGCTTGGCGCTGCCGCCCGCGCTGTCGCCCTCCACAATGAATATTTCGCACTTACTGGCGTCTTTTTCACTGCAATCGGCAAGCTTGCCGGGCAGGGCGGCGCTGTCCAGCGCGTTCTTGCGCCGGGTGATCTCGCGCGCCTTCCTTGCTGCCTCGCGCGCGCGGCGCGCGGTAAGGCATTTCTCAATGACGACACGCGCGATAGCCGGGTTTTCCTCTAAAAAGGCAGTTAACCCTTCGGCGACGGTGCTGTCCACAAGCGCGCGCATCTCGCTGTTGCCCAGCTTCGTTTTCGTCTGCCCTTCAAACTGCGGGTCGGTGAGCTTCACACTGACGATGGCGGTCAGGCCCTCGCGGATATCCTCGCCCGCCAGCGCGGGTTCATTTTCCTTAATGAGTTTGAACTTGCGCCCGTAATCATTTACAACGCGCGTCAGGGCGTTTTTAAAGCCCGTTAGATGCGTTCCACCCTCGTGGGTAGAGATATTGTTGGCGTAACTGAAAATGCTCTCCTGGTAGCCGTCGTTCCACTGCATGGCGATCTCCACCACGCTGGTGTCTTTTTGCATGGAAAAATATACCGGCTCGGGGAAAAGCGCGCCCTTGCTTTTGTTGAGGTATTCCACAAAAGATTTGATGCCGCCGTCGTAATGGTAGGTTTTCGTGTGCTCTTTATCACCCCGGAGGTCGGTCAGCGTGATGCGTATGCCGCGGTTTAAAAAAGCCATTTCCCGCAGGCGCGACCGCAGTGTGTCATACACAAAATTCACGTCCTCGAATATCTCCTCGTCCGGCCAGAACTCGATGGTGGTGCCTGTATCGCCGCATTCGCCCACGATCGCGATATCACCCTTTGGCTCGCCGCGCTCAAATGCCTGCCGGTGGATATGGCCTTCGCGTTTCACCGTGGCGATCAGCTTGCCGGAAAGCGCGTTCACCACCGAAACGCCCACGCCGTGCAGCCCGCCGGATACCTTATAGCCCTCTCCGCCGAACTTCCCACCCGCGTGCAGCATCGTCAAAGCGACGGTAAGCGAAGACATCCCCGCCTGCGGGTGCATACCCACCGGGATGCCGCGCCCGTTATCCGTAACCTTCGCGCTGCCGTCTTTTTGCAGCGTGACGGAAACTTCCGAGCAATAGCCGGCCATCGCCTCGTCGATCGAGTTGTCCACAATTTCATAAATCAGGTGGTGCAGGCCCCGAAGATCTGTTGAGCCGATGTACATGCCCGGGCGTTTTCTGACGGGTTCCAGCCCTTCAAGTATTTGTATCTGGCTTTCATCATACTGTTCATTATTTTGCATAAATCATCTTCTCCAAACTTTTACAGCGTTTCTTTGACCACGCCGCGCATAGACAGCGTGCGCCTTGATATGGGCGAGATATACACGCTTTTTTCCTTCCCGGCGCAAGTGACGACGACCGATTTCGGTTTATCTTCCGCCTTGCCCGGCAGGGAAATGGTTTTTGCCGGAAAGCCCGCTAAAAAGAGGCTCGTATCTTTGTTTTTCACAGCCTCTTTATAGTCCAGTATCAATAACACATTTTTTGTCTCGACATAACAGTCTCCGCCCAAATGCATGATCATAAGCAAATACCTCCCGGCGGTAACGGCGCTTTTAAGGCGCGCCCCGCGCAGTCATATACATGAGTTACATATATAATATGAAACTATTATACTATAAACGTATTGTAAATGAAAGGTTTTTTTGCATACTGGCGCGGGATTTGGCATGATTTTTCGGATGCGCGGCAACGGGCGGCGGATGGCGCCGGAGTTTCCTATACATGGGGATATTTTTATCCAGAAGGAATGCCAGGTAACCGCTAATTAAAGCGAGTTCGTATCCCCGGTGTCTAGGGAAGTGGGATTTGAACCCGCACCTGCGCTGTTGTTGAAATGAAAACATTTTCCACCGCTGATAGTTATGACGCTGCCGCTGGGCGTCAAGGGGGGCAGGGGGATTCGGAATTTCCACCCTTCGCCCCCCTTGACAATCCCCCTCTGCCCCTTGAAACC
>QMCD01000920.1_pt1 | contig 19478 bp, 17 predicted proteins | sample 1821841 | NCBI WGS metagenome assembly QMCD01 (sample SAMN01991225, study PRJNA193472) | Termite gut metagenome, whole genome shotgun sequencing project. | isolation source: worker | host: Macrotermes natalensis
ACATAAAAGACAACCTGCCTGCACGGCAATATCTGATCTTGTGCGAGCACCCGCCCGTATATACGTTGGGCAAAAGCGGCGACGAGGGCAATATGCTCGCCACGGAAGAGTTCTTAAAAAATAGGGGTGCCGAGTTCTACCATATAGACCGCGGCTACGAAAGGCTTGAGGAAAAGCTTATAGCCTTGCCCGAGGCTGGGCCCATTGACAAGACTTTGCTGGAAGATGGCGTCTACGCTTTTCCATGGTGACCTCCTAGTTGTTACCTACACTATAGTATATATGGGTGATTAAATGAGTAAGGTTGTTAAACTAAAACTTCATAAATATTTAAAAGAACGCTCAATTACCAGATATGCATTATCTAAAAAAACCGGTATGAGTTTTCAAAATATTGATAATTATTATAAAAATAAAATAGTAAGATATGACAGCTATAACCTTACAAGGATATGCGAGGCTTTGGACTGCGATATTTCGGACATACTCGAATATGCGGAAGATGAATAATAAAATCTCTTTACTCTTCATTCCTCTTTTGTAGGGCGTGACGCCTCGGCACGCCGTCTTGAGTAATATCCGAGAACTGGAATGTTGTATAAAACGGAACGCCGAGGGCGTAGTTCCCTACGAAATTCTAACCCTAATAAAAAAGCGGCTTTCAAGCCGTTTTTTATATTACTGATAAATTTTTCGGGAATTGTTATTATTTGCTTGATTTATAATAAAAAAAATGGTATAATAATAATATGTGTTATATATTAAAATTAGGAGCAGAAATATGATTCGCAGTATGACAGGCTACGGAAGGTGTCAGGAAACCGTTAACGGAAGGGATATCCTCGTTGAAATAAAATCTGTGAATCACAGGTACTATGAGTTTTCCGCAAGGGTTCCCAGAAATTACGGTTATCTTGAGGAAAAGATGAAATCTTTCCTGCAAGGCAGGGTTTCAAGGGGAAAAATCGACGCAGGAATTACGGTTTATAATATCGAGGGCAGGGATGCCCTTATTGAGGTTAATAAACCGATTGCATCCGGTTATATTAACGCCCTGCGTTCTGCAAAATCGGAGCTTTTACTGGTTGATGACATCAAGCTGTCGAACCTATTGAGGCTTCCCGATATTTTTAATGTACGCAAAGCGGTTGAAGATGAGGATATTATATGGTCGGATGTTAAAACAGCCGCCGCCAAAGCTCTCGATAACTTTATTACTATGCGTGAAAAAGAGGGTATGAAGCTTAAGGAGGATGTTTTGTCAAGGCTTTCGGTAATTGATAAATATGTCCTTGAAATAGAAAGGTTATCCCCTAAAGCCTCCGAGGCATACCGTACCCGCCTTTTCAATAAAATGTCCGAAATACTTAACGATATAAAAGCCGACGAACAGCGTATACTTACGGAGGTCGCCATATTTGCGGAAAAAACCGCCGTCGATGAGGAAACCGTACGTCTTAAAAGCCATATTAATCAGTTCAGGGATATGCTTGAATCGGACGAAACAGTCGGTCGGAAGCTTGACTTTCTTATTCAGGAATTCAACAGGGAAACCAACACAATAGGTTCAAAATGCCAGGATGTGGAAATCACAAAAATTGTAATAGATATGAAATCAGAAATCGAAAAAATACGGGAACAGATTCAGAATATTGAATAGGGTTCCGGGACAGTCATTTTATAAAGGAAAATTATGAAGCTTATTAACATAGGATTCGGAAACCTTATTTCGGCGGAAAGGCTTATTGCCGCAGTAAGTCCCGATTCCGCGCCGATTAAAAGGATTATACAGGAAGCAAAGGACAGGGGAACCCTTATTGATGCCACATACGGCAGGCGTTCCCGTTGTGTTATTATTATGGACAGCGGTCATGTTGTCCTGTCAGCGAAAAATCCCGAAACCTTTGGAAAAGAGGGGCGTATTGATGAGTAAAGGCATTCTTTTTGTCGTATCGGGTCCGTCAGGATGTGGAAAAGGTACGATACTGGCTGAAATATTAAAGGACAGTAATATAAAATGTTCGGTTTCGGCGACTACAAGAGCTCCTAACACTGAAAAGGGCGAGATTGAAGGTATAAGCTATTATTTTATTTCAAAGGAAGAGTTTGAAGAACTCATAAAGAACGATGATTTGCTTGAATACGCGCCATACTGCGGGAATTACTACGGGACACCCAAAAAACCCGTTGAGGCTATGCTTGATGAGGGAAGACACGTAATCCTTGAAATTGAGGTTAAGGGAGCGATGCAGATTAAGGAGAAATATCCCGAAGCCGTATTGGTTTTTATACTGCCCCCCTCAGCCGAGGAGCTTAAAAGGCGGCTTTTAAAACGCGGCAGGGAAAATGAGGAAAAAATTCTCGAACGTCTGAGCAAAGCGGAGGAGGAAATCAGCATGGCTGACAAATACAACTATAAAATAGTAAACGATGAGCTTTCTCAAGCCGTAATCGATTTGAAATCCGTAATAAGAGCTGAGGAATTAAAATAAGTATTAAATATTAAATCTTGATTTTACCGTCGTGGTAAAAATACTGAAAGGGTGGAAACTAAAAAATGCTGAGACCTGCAATGTCGCAAATCACCACTAAAAATGAAAGCTATTATTCCGTTGTTATCGGAGTTGCAAAACGCGCAAGGGAAATCGCTCAGGATTTATACGCCAATAATATGATTCTGGAGCAAAAACCCGTTAAAACTGCCGTTGAGGAGTTTGCCGCAAGGAAATATTCGTTGGTTGAGGATACGTCAAAGCATTGATTGTATGCAGTCTGTTAAATGTTCCGCGTTATGGGGGTGTTCTGTTTGCCGGGAATAAATTTCATTGCGGCTGTCGCAGTAAGTAATACCTCATACGGATACGACAGACGTTATAAGTACGTCATAAGTCCTGAACTTGAAGAAACGGTTAAGGTCGGCGTAAGGGTGCTTGTACCGTTCGGGAAAGGCAACAGGAAAAGGGTAGCCCTTGTAATTCGCATAGACAAGGCTGACGGTTCGGATTTGTCAAAACTGAAACCCGTTCGTTCGGTTATCGACAGCGAACCGCTGATTAATGACGAAATGCTCAGTCTTATGATGTGGCTCCGCGAAACCACGTTATGTACCTATTTTGAAGCTTTTAAGACGCTTATTCCTCTAGGTTTAAGCGTTAATTTTGCACAGAAATACAGGATTGCCGTTCATGAAGACAGTGACGGTTCTGCCGGTAATCCCTTAATTTCAAGTCAGGCGTCGGATGCTTTAAAGCTATTGAAGGAAGATTTTTCAGCTATAGATTATACCGCTCAAAAGATTATTGACGAATTACTGGAATCCGGTTTCCTTATCGAGTCTGATTCTGTAAAACGCCGTAAAAAAGACGATACCATAAAAATGGTAAAGCTTACGGAAAAATTCAGAAACGGTGAGCTTCCGGATAATATGACCCCTAAACAGCGGGTTGTCGCTGGACTTCTTGCCGAAAGCGAGACGGCTTCTCTAAAGGAAGTAACATATTTATGCGGCGTTACCGCCGCTGTCATAAAAAATATGATAAAAGCCGGAATTGCCGAGGAATATGAGTATGAGTTCATAAATATTCCCGATACGGAAAAGGACTGCGATATTGACAGCCTGCTCCTTTCAGAGTTGCAGCAGAAAGTTTATAACAGCGCGGTTGAAATAATTTCGCAGAACAAACCTTCCGCCTCGCTTCTTCACGGTATTACGGGAAGCGGTAAAACCCTCGTATTTGCCAAGTTGATCCAGCATATACTTAATACAGGCAGAACCGTAATAATGCTTATTCCCGAAATATCGCTCACTCCGCAGACGGTAAGGAGGTTTCAGTCCCTGTTCGGAAACCTTGTTTCGGTTATTCACAGCAGTTTGTCCATTACCCACCGGCTTAACGAGTATAAAAGAATTAAACTCGGACAGGCAAGAATTGTCGTAGGAACAAGAAGCGCCGTTTTCGCGCCGCTTCTTGACATAGGGCTTATTATAATGGACGAGGAAGGCGAAAGGACATATAAATCCGAATCATCACCCCGGTATAATGCCCGCGAAATCGCCAAGAAACGGTGCGTATACCATAACGCAGCCCTGCTTATGGCTTCGGCGACTCCGTCAATCGAAAGCTATTATTACGCAAAAACCGGAAGATACAACCTTTTGGAAATGAATAAACGGTATTCGCAGGAAATTCTGCCAGCCGTAAGGATTATTGATTTGGCGTCCGAAGGATTTTACGGTTCCTCGGCGATTTTTTCCGAAGCGCTGGTAGATGAAATTAATACTAATTTAGAAAGAAAAGAACAGACTATACTGCTTCTTAACAGACGCGGGTTTTATACATTCATAAGCTGCCCGGACTGCAAGACGCCCGTCACATGCCCGAACTGCAGTATTCCCCTTACATACCATAAAACAAATAACAAGCTTTTATGCCATTATTGCGGGCATTCACAGGAAAGGGCAGAAAAATGCCCCTCCTGCGGAAAAGAAAATTTAAAATACATGGGATTCGGCACTCAAAAGGCGGAGGATGAAATTTCCGGGTTGTTCCCGGGTGCCCGTATCCTCAGGATGGACGCCGATTCAACCTGTTCAAGATACTCGTATGAAAAGAATTTCAAAGCTTTTGAAAACCATGAGTATGACATAATGCTGGGGACGCAGATGATTGCAAAGGGTCTGGATTTTCCTGATGTTACGCTTGTAGGAGCTCTTTCGGTTGACAAAGCTTTATTCACCGGAGATTTCCGAAGTTATGAACGCACCTTTTCTCTTATCACGCAGGTAGTAGGTCGGTGCGGCAGGAGTGAAAAGCAGGGTAGGGCTTACATTCAGACCTTCGTCCCGGAGCATTATGTGCTGAACCTTGCGTCCGAACAGGACTATACCGGTTTTTATGAACAGGAAATCGCCATACGCAAGGCTTTGACCTTTCCGCCGTTCTGCGATACCTGTGTGCTTGAGTTCTCTTCGGTATTCAGCAATAAAGCTGACGACGCGTCCAAAGTATTTTTACAGATGATGCAGGATAAAATAAATAAAGAAAAGCTGAAGCTTCCTTTGCGAGTTATCGGTCCCTCAAGGTGCCTTTATGAAAAAATAAACGGCAAATACCGTTATAAAATAATTATAAAATGTATAAACAGCATTGAGTTCAGACAGTTTATCTCAGGGCTTTATAAACTTACATTTTCAAAGAAAGAATTTGCGGCTGTCAGCACATATCTTGACATAAACGGCGATATAGGGTTGTAATACCGGATTATTTTATACGGGAGGCTGATTTCAAATGGCTTTAAGGAATGTCATAAATAAAAATGATGATATTCTCAGAAAAAAATGCAGAACTGTCGAAAAATTCGACGGCAGGCTTCATATGCTCTTAGATGACATGGCGGAAACAATGTATAAAGCAGCCGGAGTGGGTTTAGCTGCTCCTCAGGTGGGAATTCTCAGGCGGGCTGTTGTTATTGATGTCGGCGAGGGACTGGTAGAACTGATTAATCCGGTCATTACTGAAGCGAAGGGCAGTCAGAGGGATATTGAGGGTTGTCTTTCATGCCCCGGTGAATGGGGTTTTGTTGAAAGGCCTATGAATATTATTGTTGAAGCGTTTAACCGGCATGGCGAGGAAGTAACATATAAATGCTCAGAATATTTCGCACGGTGCGTATGCCATGAGCTGGACCACCTGGACGGAAAGCTTTTTATTGATATTGCAGATGAGATGGCAGACCCTGACAGTATTGAAGAAGAACAGCAAAAATAAACAACCGGAATACTTATACTATATTAAAGGTTAGATTATAAAGTAAAGGACATTCAAATGAATATTGTTTTTATGGGTACGCCCGAATTTGCCGTACCTTGCCTTAAAGCACTGATTGAAAGCGGCGATAATGTTACTGCTGTATTTACACAGCCTGACAAACCTAAGGGAAGGGGATATAAGCTCACCCCCTCTCCCGTAAAAAAACTGGCTCTTGAATATAATATACCCGTTTATCAGCCTGCAAGTTTTAAAAACGGCAGTGATGCGTCAGACTCACTGCGTATTCTGAATGAGCTTTCCCCAGATTTAATAATAGTAGTTGCTTACGGTAAAATCCTCCCCCCCGAAGTGTTAAAGTCACCAAAGCTTTACTGTATAAATATACACGCTTCTTTACTTCCGAAATACCGGGGAGCGGCGCCCATCCAGCAAAGCGTCCTTAACGGGGAAAAGGAAACGGGGGTTACCTCAATGCTCATGGCGGACGGGATTGATACGGGGGATATGCTTTTAAAAGCTTCGGTTTCAATCGGCGAAGATGAAACCTCCTCTGAGCTTCACGACCGTTTGTCGGTTCTTGGCGCACAGCTTTTACTGGAGACAATAAAGGCTGTGAAGGACAATAGCTTAACGCCTGAAAAGCAGGACGACAGTCTGTCCTGTTATGCTCCTATGCTCACAAAGGATATGTGTCCCGTTGATTTCAGAATGGATGCCGTTAAGGTGCATAACCATATCCGGGGATTATCCGCCTTTCCGTGCGCGACGGCAGTTTTAAACGGAAAAAAGCTTAAAATATTCAAATCAGCATTAACTGACGGCTTAAAAACCGACAAAAAAGCAGGGACGGTTGTTGATAACAGGAACCTTACCGTTGCCTGCGGGGATAAAAACACCGTAACTATTCTTGAGGTTCAGCCGGAAGGCGGAAAAAGGATGAAAACCGCTGATTATTTACGGGGGAATCCCGTAAACGAAGGAAGCAGGTTTGAGGTAGAGGAATGAAATCAGCAAGACTTTTAGCATATGAACTGCTTTTAAAAATGGAAAACGGCGCATTCTCAAATATTGTGCTGGATTCGGGTTTATCGGACTGCGGGCTTTCACAGCGTGACAAAGGCTTTGTTTCAAGGGTTTTTTACGGAGTTATCGAACGCCGGCTCACACTTGACTATATTATATCATTATACAGCACCAAGCCTTTGAAAAGCATTGATACGCAGCTTCTTATAATTCTGCGGACGGGCGTGTATCAGCTTCTCTTTATGGATTCTGTTCCCGATAATGCGGCTGTAAATGAATCGGTATCCCTTTGCAGGATTATAAAGAAAACGTCTGCGGCGGGTTTTGTAAACGCGGTGCTTCGCAGCTTTATCCGAAGCGGAAAAAAATATGAGCTGCCGTCCGGCAGAATACAAAGACTATGCATTAATTACTCCTGTAATGAGCAGCTTGTCAGGATGCTTATTGATGATTATTCATATGAAACCGCCGAAAAATTCCTTTCGGCTTCGCTTGAATCCCGTACTCTTTATATACGAGTGAACAATACAAGGATTTCAGCCGATAATTTAGCTGAAAAATTCAGGGAATCGGGAATAAATGCGGTTAAGCACGATAAAATGGAAAACTGCCTTGTTCTTGATAAATTAAATGATATTGATAATAACCCATTGTTTTTAAACGGCTTTTTTCATGTTCAGGATTTATCTTCCCAGCTTTGCTGCGCTGCTTTAAATCCGCAGGAAAACGACCGGGTGCTTGATATTTGCTCTGCTCCCGGCGGAAAAGCTTTTACCTTAGCCGGGATGATGAACGGAAAAGGAACTGTTACCGCCTGTGATTTACATGATAAACGCGCGGGACTTATATCGCAGGGAGCATCCCGCCTGGGTTTCGGAAATATAAAGGTTTTACAGAATGACGCTAGGAATTATAACGGAAGCCTTGGCTCTTTCGATAAAATTCTTTGCGACGTCCCATGTTCGGGTTATGGAGTTATCCGTTCAAAACCCGAAATAAAGTACACGCTTCCCGAAGATGCGTCTATGCTTCCTCAGCTGCAGTATAAAATACTTAAGATGTCAGCCGGATATTTGAAAACCGGAGGCGAGATTGTTTATTCAACCTGCACTGTTCTGAAAAGGGAGAATGATGAGGTCGTTGAAAGGTTTTTAACTGAAAACCCCGGTTTTGAGGGAGCGGGTTTTATCGATGAATCCGATACCCTTTCCGGTGATTATAAAGTTACGATATTTCCGGAATATTTTAACAGCGACGGATTTTTCATCTGTAAAATCAGAAAAATAGTGTAATTAAAGTAATTAATTAAAATAAGGATGCGCATAAATTGAAAACAGATATACTTTCATGCGGAATCGGCACGCTTACGGATAAAATTACCGGTATGGGCGAGCAGAAATTCCGGGCAAGACAGATTTATGAATGGCTTCATATCAGAAAAGTGTATACTTTTATTGAAATGAGTAATATTCCGTTGTCATTTAGAACAAAATTATCCGATGAATTTTATATAAATAGTATAAATATTATAAGAAAGCTTGAATCTTGTATAGATAATACTGTAAAATATCTTTATGAATACAATGACGGTAATCATACTGAGACTGTTTTAATGAATTATAATCACGGCAACAGTCTTTGTGTTTCAACCCAAATCGGCTGTAAAATGGGGTGCAGGTTCTGTGCGTCGGCAATAAAGGGCTTTGAAAGGAATCTTACCCCGTCCGAAATGCTCCTTCAGGTTTATGAAACGGAACGTGAAAGCGGAAGACATGCTGACAGTATAGTATTGATGGGCATAGGCGAACCGCTTGAAAATTTTGATAACGTAACAGAGTTTTTAAAGCTTATTTCCGATGAAAACGGAAGGAACATGAGTTTAAGGCATGTATCCCTTTCAACCTGCGGACTGGCTGATAAGATTTATGAGCTAGCAGGATACCGTTTCGGTCTTACGCTGTCCGTTTCGCTACATGCCGTTACCGACGAAAAACGCAGTCAGCTCATGCCGGTCAATAAGTCCTATAACATACAGGAGCTTTTAAAAGCCTGCAGATATTATATTGAAAAGACGGGAAGGCGCATTTCCTTTGAATATGCGGTAATTAGCGGGGTAAATGATTCGGATTCGGATGCCGCGGGTATGATTGGGCTGCTAAGAGGCATTAACTGTCATGTAAACTTAATTCCCGTGAATAAAATCAAGGAACGGGATTACAGGGCGGACAGGAAGGCATTAATGAGCTTTTCTGACAAACTCTCAAAAGGCGGGCTTAACGTTACGGTAAGACGTACCCTGGGAGCTGACATAAACGCCGCCTGCGGACAATTGAGGCGGGAATATGAAGTAAAGAAAAAGTCTTTGTAATAATGTCATTTTGATACGTCATGAAAGGGTGAGAATGTGTGAACGTTTATTCTGATACAAATATCGGATTATCCAGAGAAGAAAATCAGGACAGGGTAAGAACGGCAGTTTTAGGAGATAATTCAGCCTTTGCCGTTGTTTGTGACGGAATGGGCGGTGAAAATGCCGGAAGCGAGGCAAGCGAACGCGCCGTCGGTATTATTTATGACAGGATTACCAAGGTTCTGCGTCCCGATTCAGACGGCAATTCTATCCGCAATCTGATGATATCCTCAATAACAACGGCAAATGCAGTCGTTTATGATTTAGCATTATCCAGCACCGATAAAAAGGGAATGGGAACGACCTGCGTCGTAGCGCTGAGAATCGGAAATAAATTATATATTGCCAGCGTAGGCGATTCAAGGGCATATATAATAAACCATGAAATTATTCAGGTTACGAAAGACCATTCGATAGTAATGCAGATGTATGAAAACGGAGAGATTACGAAGGAGGATATAAAGAATCATCCTCATAAGAATTATATAACCAAGGCTATCGGCGTATCGGCTTCCCTGATTCCTGATTTTTTTGAAATTGATATTCCCGAGGCTTCGGCGGTAATACTGTGTTCGGACGGGTTTTCCAATTACTGCGACGAATCTGTTCTTTTTTCCCTGGTTAAAAAAACGGAGCCTGATTTAATAGCGGAAAAACTGATTAAGTATGCTTTGGACAACGGCGGTAATGATAATATTACCGTTGCTGTAATAATATAAATATCCTCGTACTTTAAAAAGGAAGGTCATTTCTGATGGATAAAAATATTGGTAAAAAACTTGACGGAAGATATGAAATTACCGAGCTTATAGGCATAGGCGGAATGGCGGATGTGTACAAAGCGACGGATATAATTGATGATAAGACAGTTGCCGTCAAGATACTTAAAACAGAATTTTCAAATAACGAGGATTTTTTGAGGCGGTTCAGGAACGAGTCGAAGGCGATCGCGGTTCTTTCGCACCCTAATATCGTTAAGGTTCTGGATGTTGGGTTTACCGACAGAATTCAGTTTATCGTCATGGAATATATAGACGGCATAACGCTGAAGGAATTCATCGAACAGCAGGGCGTTCTTAAGTGGAAGGACAGCGTACACTTCATTATTCAGATTTTAAGGGCATTGCAGCATGCGCATGACAGGGGTATCGTTCACCGTGACATTAAACCCCAGAATATTATGCTTTTCCCGGACGGTACCATAAAGGTCATGGATTTCGGAATAGCCCGTTTCGCCAGGGAAGAGGGCAAAACAATTTCCGACAAGGCAATAGGTTCAGTGCATTATATAAGCCCCGAGCAGGCAAAGGGTGATATTACCGACGAAAAAAGCGATATTTATTCGGTAGGCATAATGCTTTATGAAATGCTTACCGGCGTTAAGCCCTTTGACGGGGATACTCCTGTTTCGGTTGCTCTTATGCATATGCAAAACGACGCAAGAACCCCCCGCGCTATAAATGATTCGATTCCGGAGGGCTTGGAAGAAATTGTTATCAGAGCAATGCAGAAGGACGCGGATAAACGTTATCAGTCAGCTTCGGAAATGATTAAGGATATTGAGGAATTCAAAAAAAATCCGAGTATCGTATTTGAATATACCTATATTTCAGAGAAAACGCAGTATTTCAACGCCGGTAGGGTAAAAGCCGCCACAGGCGCATATGAAGCAAATATGCTGGCTTTAAAAAACGAGAACGGAACGGAGATTATGAAAAGACCCCAGCAGACCAAGGCAGCAGCTAAAAAAACCAAAGCTTACGGAAGAGATGACATATACGATGAAGATGATGATGAAAAACAGGTATCGAAATCATCTTACTTTATTGTTGTGCTTACGGCGATTGCGGCGGTTATTGTAATAGTTGTAGTTATTTTTATCGCATATATGATAGAAAGGGTTATAAACGGTGAGGATACCCAAAGCGGAAAGATGCCTGACCTGACTATGATTGACTATCTGGAGGCAAGGTCGATTTACAACGGTAAATTTGAGATAGAGATAGAATCAAGGCAATACTCGGCTGAATTTCCCGAAGGAACGATTATTTCTCAGTCGCCTGTTAAGGACAGGGACTACATCATAGGCAATACAATTGTAAACGTAGTTGTAAGCCGCGGTCCTCAGATGGTGACAATCCCCAATGTTTATGACCAGGAGTCAAATATAGCGCTGACAATGCTCAGGAACGAAGGCTTTAACGTTATTATAAACAGTGTTGTCGACGAAGAAATCACAAAGGATATGGTTATTAAAACCGAACCGGCAAGGTATGAGTCGGTTCAGCACGGTTCAACCGTTTATATGTTTGTAAGCAGGGGACCCGAAGTAACGGACGTTGTCGTGCCGGATGTCGTCGGGTTAAGCCTTGAAGAGGCGGAAGCCGCTCTGGACGGAAAATTCAGTATACAGGTTACATCAATCGACGACAGTGCTACCGAAAATACTGTCCTTGAGCAAAGTATTCCGGCGCTGACAGAAACCGGCGAAAGGAATGTAGTTAAAATCAATTCCCCGATAATACTGACGGTCAGCACAGGGGTTGTCCGTGAAACTCAGGCTACGGTAACCTTCAGGGTTCCCTCCGGAATAGAGGGACCGGCGGAATTCAACTGTTATGTCAACGGCAATATAGTAGGAACAAATTCAATAGATAACCTTGCCTATGCGTCGACCGTATCGGTTGATGTCACGGGAAGTGAAATTCAAAAGGTTATTCTTGAAGCGGTTAATAAGAGTACCGGTCAAAAGGCTACCGTGGGTGAATATACCGTCGATTATACGGCGGAACCGATAACGGTCACAGAAAACGAATATGACCGTACGACGTTCAAAGCGCTGTTTGCCAGCCAGACAGGCGGAACGGATTTTATCGATATTCCTGACGATTTTATTATTGACGAAGAAACGGGCGGCATTAACCTTGAGGATATATGGGATGTCTTTTAGTTGCTGGTATTTAGTTGTTGGTAGTTAGTGGATACGTTTGGTTTAGTATGACTGTGTATATCGTTTTTATAATGTCCGGCATCCGGATTTAAGGATGCCGGATATTATTTTAAAATTTTTTACGGATACTATACTTTTTATAAAAATTATGCTATAATAATTAATATATACTGCGAAAAGGGAGCAATAGTTTTTGGCTTAACTTTTATAAAATGGTTTTTGGGGGTTCTCGGATGTTAAAATTAAAGGAAAGATTAAACGGTTTGAGTAACCTGCTTACTAAAAACCAATTTGAAGCAGAGCTTAAGAATGCTTTGAAACGGCATAATTTTGACATTGCGGGTAAAACAAGCGGTTCAGTTTATGAAATCAGGTGCGGAACAGCAGTTTTTTCTGTTGATATCAACGATTCAAAGCAAAGGTATGAAAACTGCCGGTCTGAAAGCGAGCTTTCAGATATAATACTGCAGATAGAGAATAAATGCGTAATCGAAAGCAAAATGGTATCCTTTACCAACGGTCAGACTCTTTTGAGATTTCTTATCATGCGTTCGGAAGAAATAGAAAAGGGTTATATTTCGGAAGACTTTATAGGCGGACTGAAAAAAGTTATAGTATATACGTCCGATGATAACAGCTTAAATTTTCTTGACGAATCATACCTGAAAAAATGGGGCGTTCCGAGGGAGGTTCTGTTTTCCGTTGCTGACAGGAATATGTGCAGGCTTCTTGAAAGGGCGGAAATCAATGAATCAAGCCTGGGTGAAAACGTTAAGGCGGTTGAATTCATTCTGCCCTCCAAGGAATTATGCGTTTCCCTTATAATGTGCAATGAGTTCAAAAAGACCGTATATAAAAACCTTGGTTCAAAATTCCTTGTTGTCGCACCCTCGCGTGAAAATCTGCTGATTTTAGAAAATGTAACAAACAACATCCTTGAAGGTCTGGGGACGGTTATTCTGAACGAATACCGGAAGGCAAAGCATCCGCTAACAACCGACGTTCTGCTGTTCACCCCGCAGGATATTGAAATAATAGGAAGATTTTCACTGCAAAGCTAAGAACCTGTTCCCATAGGCGTAAACGTATGTCATTTCGGCAGATTTTGCCGAATACAGCGTTGAAAATCCTTGAAAGGCGACAGCCTGTTCTGCGGATTTTCGCCTTGTCTTCGACAAAATTATGCTCGAAAATCCATACATTTTTCCTATGGGAACAGGTTCTGAGTAAGATAAATTTATGAAGGGAAGCGGTTGCTGTTATGGGCAGAAAAAGAATAAATACATATAAAAAGAAAAAGAACCTCGGAATAAGGGTTTTGATTTTATTTATTGCCGCGGCTATGATAACAGGGGTTATTTTCCTTATCCCATTAAGAACCTACGCTATTGATGAAGGGGAGGGTTCCTTAACGGTCAATGCTTTTGAAACGGGAGAACTAAACGCGGAGCTGGAAAAAAGCGCCGGAGGAATTGATAATAATAATATATTTAATATAACCGTATCGGGAGGAACGCTTGACGCGGATGATTATAAAGCAGTTTTATCGGCGCCTAATATTGAAACCCTTGAGCTTGCCGGATGCGAAACTGAGGGAGGAGTAATTCCTGATTATGCTCTTTCAGGCCGTAACCGGCTGAGTTATGTCAGTCTTCCGGGGAATACCGTTGAAATAGGAAAGGGAGCTTTTTCAAATAATAAAATGCTTGTTAAGGCAATTATGCCGGAAACGGTAAAAACCATCGGTGATTATGCCTTTGAAGGCTGTGAAACCCTGGAGGACATTAATATTCCCGGCGGCGTCAGCTTTATTGGAGAGGGAGCTTTCAGGGACTGCCTGTCTCTTGAGGATTTTACCCTGCCTGCCGGTATAACCGAAATTCTTCCTCATACTTTCAGCAAATGCGGTTTCTTTGAAATTCATCTCGGTTCCGGAATAAAAAACATAGGAGACGGCGCGTTTTCCGATTGCCATAATCTGAAGGACATATATTTTTACGGAGCGAATCCGCCCGAAGCCAGCGTTCAGAAAGCGTTTATGAACGTTAGCGCGTCCATTCATGTCAAAGGGGAGTATGCTGAAAATTATAAATCGCTTGAAGGTAATAATATTTATGTTACCGATGATTTGGACAGTAATACTGTCCATATGCCCGAAGAAAATTCATATACGGTTCCGGAAATATATGATAATTCAAACGAACAGGCGCAGCCGGATGAAACTGCGGATACTGCCGACGTTACCGGAATACAGGCAGAAACGGCTGAATTAAACTCGGACGTCGCTGGAATACAAGATATGAAGGAGTATATAGACGCATATATGCAGGAAATCGAGCCGGAACATAATACTGTGGTAACTACTGTAATTATATTTGCCGTCGTATGCATTATCGTATTTATAACGTCCCTGCTGATAACCGTCAGGGTCATGAAAAAGAAAACAGATAAACAGGACTAGTACCAATTAACAATTAATAATTAACAATTAACAATGACGGTATACCGCCTGCGGCGGTATGATTTTTATTATTATATTGTAACTTTAAAAGGTGTTACGAGGTACCGATACACCGGAAATCAGTCCTTGATGATTAATAAATACCTGATTGGAGTAAGAAAATGGACGAAAGAATATCAAAGCTTGCCGATAATATAGAAAAGGTTATCGTCGGTAAGCGTTCAGTAATAATTGAGGCTTTGACAGCCCTTTTAATTGAAGGTCATGTTCTTGTTGAGGATGTTCCCGGCGTCGGAAAAACTCAGCTGGCGGCTGCGCTTGCAAAGTCGGTAAGCGGTACGTTTAACCGGATTCAGCTTACTCCCGATATTATGCCGTCAGATATTACGGGATTTTCCATGATTAACCGCGAAAACGGACAGTTTGAATATAAAAAGGGTGCGGCTTTCTGTAACTTTCTTCTGGCTGATGAAATCAACAGGGCGTCGCCGAAAGCGCAGTCGTCCCTCCTTGAAGCCATGGAGGAACGTCAAATCAGCATTGACGGTAAAACACATGTCCTGCCGAAACCCTTTATGGTTATGGCAACTCAGAATCCGGTCGAAACCTATGGTACATACCATCTTCCCGAAGCTCAGATGGACAGGTTCGCCATGAAAATAAGCATGGGTTATCCTGATGATAAAGAAGAAATCAATATACTTGACAGGAATGAATTCTTTAATCCGATACAAAACATCAGCGAAGTCCTTACCATTGATGATATAATAAGCCTGCAGGATGAAGTAAAAAAAGTAACGGCACATGAAAATGTCAAGCAGTATATAGTATCTATCGTTAATAAAACACGCAGTAATGATAATTTAAGGCTGGGCGTCAGCCCAAGGGGCAGCATAACGCTTTTTAAAGCCGCGAAAGTATATGCCTTTATGGATAAAAGAAGCTTTATAACGCCGGAAGATGTGAAATGCTGCGCCGAATGCGTGCTTTCACACAGGATAATTCTTTCGCCTAAGGGTAAATCATCTTTTGAAACGCAGGAAAACCTTATCAGGGATGTTGTTTCAAAGACTCTGGTGCCTAAAACAAGAGGGGTTTATAATGGTTTTTAATAATGAAAAATTCAGTAAAAAATAATAAAAAAGATACAAACAGAGACAATATTGGCGGTGTTAGCAGCTCAAAGGGAAAGGGCGCGTATTTTTCACGCATTTTCGGATATTTATCCGCTGTTGCCGCCGCTGTTGTTTTTGCTTTGTATTTAAACGCGGGCGTAGGCTGGACATTTGTGTATGTCCTTATAACGGCGGCTGTATTATCAATTACAGTAACAGTAATAATAAAGAATTTAAACTGCATAACCGTATCCTTTGAGACAAACGGCGATATAGTTTATAAAAACGAACCATTGGTTTTAAAGGTAAAGGTTAAAAACAAAAGTATATTTTCTATGCCTTTGCTGATAATAAATCTTTTTACTCCCGATACGATGACCAATATTGACGGAACTGCGGGCGGTCAGTATGTTCTGGGTGTTTCGCCGCGTTCGGAGACGCAGTTTGAGGTCAGATACAAGGTCAATGTATGGGGCTGTTCAAATGTCGGCATAAAAAGCGTTAAACTGATGGATTTTATGAGGTTTATATCATTCAGTTTATATACTGAAAAGGGATTCTATGAATACGGCAGTAAAATAAGGGTTATTCCCGATATACCCGAACTGGCGGCTGAATCGCTGCTTTTAAGGGAGGTATCCGAAAACGCAATTATGTATGACGACAACGAGGATACCAAGGAAGCGGAAATAAAGGCTATGTTCTCAGGTCTGCCCGGGTATTCTCACCGCGAATACACGCAGGGCGACCCGCTTAAACGCATTAACTGGAAGCTTTCCATGAAACGCGATAATTATATGGTACGGCTCGACGACGAGGTACAGTCGGTTCAGCAGAACATAATCCTTGATACATTAAGCGGCGTCAGTATTTATGATAACGAACGGGCGGTGGAGGGAGTCCTTGCGCTTTGCAGTTCAATCGTAAAATCCGGGTTTGAACCGAAGCTTTATTATAAGCAGGGAAATGATTTTACTGTTGTTAAAATGAACTCCGTTTCAGATGTCGCTTCATTGCAGACCGCATTTGCCGATTACAGCTTTATAAATCCGTCAGAAAAAGACGGGTATGTCAGGATTCCTGAGGGGATTATTCCGGAGGGGGGATATATTTTGATTTACACACCGCGCCTTGATAAAGAGCTTATAGGGATTGTTTATTCGTTAAGGGAAAACGGTTCGCATGTAACCGTCGTATCATCCGACAGCTTATCGGAAATAAAAAATGACGGCATATGGCATATCAAAGAAGATTATTCGGCTGTAAAGTAAAAATACATTATAATACTATTTTTATAACAAAAGGCGGTTTGATTTGATGTATATGAAAAGCATTTTTTCTTTAAACAGCATTATAAACAAGCTGTTTGCCGTAATTATTGTTATATTTATCATTTCATCCGTTCTGTATGTATTTACTGAAACATATTTCGACGGATATGTATTGTTTGCATCGGTTCTGACAGTTTTTTTGTTTATTTTGTTCGATTATATCTTTAACAGGAAAAAAATCGGCGGACTGCTTTATATTCTTCTTTTAATTACAATATTATTTATAGTATACTTAATTTTTAATATGCAGAGCGGAAGTAATTATTCCAATGCCGCAGGTATGGCGGAGTGGTTTTTTTCCGGTTCGGAAGCCAGGGAAACCGAGGATTATTATTTACTGCTGACGGCGCTGCTTTTTACTTTTTTTATCAGCTCGGTAATTTATTATTTTACTTATGTTATATACAGAACCCTGTTTATACTGGTAATAAGCCTTATACCCTGCGCTCTTTTTGTGAAAGTATCTTTGTTAATGCCGGATTTTTACATTATTGTTATTGCGGCGATGAATATACTCATTTATATTATGAATACCCGCGCTGAAATAAAAAAGGAAGCCGTATTTATTAACGGAATGAAATCGTTTGTCAGCTATACTGATTTTGCGGTCGGCGTGCTGCTTCTTGCCTTACTGATACCTAAACCCGTTTCAACCCCTTTCTTTGAAAAATTCGAGGAGTTTATTTCAAGGTATACAATCGGCGGTGATTTTAACCGCACTTCGGGAAGATTTATGCGTTATTCCGGGAATGCCGATAATATGCAGGATATGGAAGACAGAACGCTTTATATAGTCAGTACAAATAATCCCGCATACTATAAGGTTCAGGTCTTTAACACATACGACAGAGAAAACAGATACTGGACATTCAACGAAACGAATACGGCAGGGTTTTCTGGCTGGGAAAAGGAACGTGCAAAGCTTTCGCTGTCGGATTTGCATGAAGCATATAAAAAGGTTTATGAATTAAAACCACAGCTTATACGTGATTATAATATGGAGGGTTTTACCGGTTCGGTTCTGCCCGAAGACGGTCTGAAGCTTTCAAGAATAAGGACGGTTAATTTCCCTTCCGAGTACCTGATTGCACCCATGAGGGCGGTAAATGTGTCGTTTTCTGAAAACAGCAATGCCGTCAGGGCATTCAGGACGGCGAGCGGCGAGTTGTTTTCAGATATAAGCGTACTAGCATATGACGAGGTTTATAGCCTTGAATATTACGACGATAATTATATGGATTATTCAGGCTGGCTGGAAAGCGGCGGCGGGAATATCAGCTTTGAAGATTTCGGGGTTATGCTAACCGAAATGAAAACAGTCCTTAGGGGTAACGGAAATACAAAATATTTTAATACAGTCGACGCCTTTGAGCAGGAGAGATTAAGCGCCAATATATACAGACCTCAGCTTTATGCTTCCGTATCTGATGAAATAAGGATGCTGTCCGGTGAAATTACCGGCGGTCTTGAATATGACTGGCAGAAGGCTGAAGCGCTTGAACGGTACTTTTTTGAAAACGATTTTGTTTATGACCTTGCCTACCGGGCTCCGGAAGACGAGGATACTCCCGAATACTTTCTTTTCACTTCAAAGAGGGGAACCTGTTCGGATTTTGCCACGGCTTACTGCCTTATGGCAAGAGCTGCCGGATTAACGGTAAGGTATACGGAAGGATATGTGCCGGTCAGATTCGGCAGCGAAGGTATTTATCAGATAAGGACAGTAAACGCGCATTCATACCCGGAGGTTTATATAGCAGGGGCGGGGTGGCAGATATATGAACCTACAGTCCCCGATTTAACCGGTAATGCGGGTAATAATAACGGTAACCTGGGAGCAACCGGTAATATAACCGCGCTTGTCACCGCTCTGGCAGTTTTAATAAGTATAACAATACTTGCGGTTATTATAATAATTATTCCGATAATTACCGAAAGGCTTTTCCGGATTAAGACCCGAATTATGAAAAATAACGGGAAAGCTGTTATTCTGCTAATGAAAAGGTATGAGAACCTGTTAAAACGTCTTTTTGACATTAATACAGAAAACTTAACGGCATTTCAGACGGGGTGTTATTCAAAGTCATTAACAGTTCATAATATTGAAGCTTTGATTATACCTTTTACAGACGCCTGTTACGGCGGCAGGGAAATTTCAGACGAAGAAAAGTTTGACGCTCTTAACTGTTATACCGAACAGTACAGACTTCTTAAAAAACGCCGCAGGAAAGACAAAAAGAACGGTAGCTTTAAATATACGGACTATTCGGGTATATGCAATATCAATATAAATACTGACTAAAATAAACAATTAAGGTTAGGGCGTGTTCGAAAATCATCAATATGCACATAAATAGTGATTTTTGCACCGCACTGCGTTAAAAAATCTTGAAAACCGCCGAGGTTTCCTGCGATTT
>QMCD01000921.1_pt1 | contig 19432 bp, 15 predicted proteins | sample 1821841 | NCBI WGS metagenome assembly QMCD01 (sample SAMN01991225, study PRJNA193472) | Termite gut metagenome, whole genome shotgun sequencing project. | isolation source: worker | host: Macrotermes natalensis
AGGCGGAGCTTGAAGCCGGAACCCGCATGTGATACTATATTTTTATCATATAGCGGGTTCTCCTATCGGAAGGAGAAACCGTATGTCGGAAAAGAAGAGAGACAACAAAGGCAGGATTCTCAGGCAAGGCGAGCGCCAAAGGGAGGATGGTAGATACGAATATAGGTACAAGGATTTAAAAGGCGAAACCCATAGCCTTTACAGCTGGAAGCTGGTAGAAACGGACAAAACTCCGGCGAACAAAAAAGGCGGGGTGTCGCTGAGGGAGCTGGAAAAGCAAGTCAGGCGGGATATGGAGGACGAAATAAATATCTACGAAGCGCAAAGGCTTACGCTCAACAGCTTTTTTGATACCTATATCGAAACCAAGTACGAACTGAAGCAGTCAACGAGAACGAACTACAAGTATATGTACAACAAGTACGTACACGACTATTTGGGTCAAAGGAATATAGCTTCGATCAAGTACAGCGATATCAAGAAGTTCTATATTCATCTGATTAAGGACGTTGGGTTCAAGCCTAACAGCATTGAGATATTGAATACCATACTGCACCCAATCTTTAAAACGGCGGTTCGTGACGGCTTGATACGCTCAATTCCAACGGAGGGCGTAATAGCGGAAATTAAGAAAAGCCATAATTGGGACAAGCCGAAACGTCACGGTGCTGACGGATTTGATCCAAGCGGCTGAAGCCTTCGACAACATGAACGACTATGACACCCTCAGTGTGGAATGGAACGACGAAACCGGCGGCGTTGCCGAAATGCACCGTCCGGACGGCATTCCGGATATCGTGCAGCAGGTCGCCCACGGCGGCAAGCAGATGTTAGCCCAGTATCAGGTGCTTGGCGGCATAGGCGGAACCATGGAGGTTCGCACGCTGCGGCAGTACACCCATCTGGGCGACCCGGCCACCGACACCGACGGCTATATCTATGACCCGTCGCTTGACGAAAATGAAATTGTCGAGCGAGACGGCAAGGCATATTCCGGCAAGCCGGACGACCGGTTCCTGCTACTCAGCGGCTTTAGCAGCAACCTGCTCGGCAACAACAGCGCCAACTTTGCAGGCGCGGCTTATCTGCTGAGAGATTATTATCCCGAGATGGCGCAGGAATTCCTAGACGCAGCCCTTGCTATCTGGGACAGGGAGCGCGGTACCAATGACGTTCAGAACGGCGACTGGAACACGCTTGTGCAGCTTATGCTCGCGACCGACAAGTTCGAAATGACCGACAGATACGATTTCTTTAAAGAAAGAGTCACCGGTCTTGTGAATTCCATCGTGACGTCGGGCAATATGAGCAACCGATACAACTCTATGTTCATTATGCACCTTATGGATCAGGCATACCGCGACAGAGTGCAGGCGGCGGTAGAAGCCTATGCGGCCACAGTCAACTACAACACCCCTTACGGCGTGCAGTGGACCACAGGCTCCGGCTGGGGCGGAAGCCGCCGGTACGGTCGTTCCGCCGGTCATTATTAAAGCGGAGATTCAGGAGCCGGATGACCTGTCGGCGGACAACAGCGCGATGGTGGCGATGACAGAAGCAAAGGCACAAAAAGTCCTGCTTTTTTCCACCGGCAACCTATTCTTAGAAAAAGCCCTGACGGTCGATGAGACCGTGGATTTATATAAAGCGGATGATACGGGCGTGCTGCTTTCCGCCGCCGAAGAATACGACCTCTATATTTTTGACGGCATGCTGCCAGAAAGCTTCGATATGATCCCGGAAGACAGTGCTGTACTGATCTTTAATCAGGACGATAATGAAAAAAGCGGCGGCTACTTTCAAAGTGAAGGGCAGCAGGCTCAGGTCATGCTGACTATGGCGGAAAATGCTGCCGCCGGTTATGCGGGCGGTTTTTCTTTCGGCGTCAATACTGCCGTTGTTTACGCGCTCCCCGAATGGGGCAGGACGCTGCTGACAGGCAAGGACAATCAGTGCATCGGCTATTATGGGATGAAGGACGGCCGCCGCGTCGCGGTCCTAGGTTTTGACATCCATGAAACCGACTTGGCCTTACATGCTGAGTTCCCGCTTTTTATCATGGCGCTGACGGCCGAACTATACGGCGGCGCCGCCGGCCAGGTCGTCCTGGATAATTTTCCGGCAGCCGAAGAGTCGCAGGTAGTCCCGGTCTCCGCCATGGAAGGAAGCGCCGAATTTACCGGTCGTCTTTCCGGTACACGGGAGCTCAGAAACTGGTTCATAATAGCGGCGATCCTATTTCTCATCATCGAGTGGATCATCTATGCCGGGCAGGTGAGGAGCAGTAAGAAAAAGCAATATTTCGTCATCCGGGGAGCAGTATTCCTGTGCCTGCTCTTAGCACTGACGGGTCTTTGCCTCACTTTAAGAAGCCGTCAGGCCGCCACGGTATTTTTGGCTGACCTGTCCGACAGTATGGCCGTAAACCGTGATGACGTCGAGGAATACCTCCAAGCTTCCATCGCCGCCATGCCGAAAGACAATTCCGCCGGGGTAATTACCTTCGGGAAGGATACGGAGATTGATTCCTTCTTGACCGACCAGCGCAGCTTTGCCAGCTTTACTACCGTTCCGGAAGAGACCGCCACCAACATCGAAAAAGCGCTTATGGCCGGGATGACGATGTTTGACGAGGACACCGCCAAAAGGATGGTGCTGATTACCGACGGTTCGCAGAATGAAGGCGATATGTCGCTGCTGGCCGCCGAGCTGGTACGGAACAATATCAATCTTGACATAATCCGGCTGGATGACGGGATCATGCAAGCCGCTGAGGTTTATATCAGTGACCTGCGAACGCCGGATGTCATCCACATAGATGATGTTTTTAATGTTACCGTTACTGTGAATTCCAATATCCGTACCGCAGCCGTCATCAGCCTGTATGCCGGCCGTGAGCTCAAGGATCAGAAAAATGTCAGCCTGAATACCGGCGCAAACCAATTTGTTTTTCAGGATGTGGGAAAAGAAGACAATATCCAAAGCTACCGGGCGGTCGTGGAAGCGCCGGGAGACAGCATCTCGGAGAACAATCAGTATGTATCCTTTACCAAAGTCGAAAATAAGCCTAGGATACTGGTCATCGAAGGCGAAGCGGGAAAAGGTGATGAATTTGCCGCCATCCTTGAAAGTATCGGCATGGAATACGACAAGGTCACTCCCAGCGGCGCCCCCGACACCATCATGGAGATGAACCAGTATAAATCTATCATTACCCTTGACGTATACTATGACGACCTGCGCCGGGGCTTTGTCAACAACCTGGCCACCTATATCAAGGATTATGCCGGCGGTTTTATCTGTATCGGCGGCAGCAACAGCTATGCCTTGGGGAACTATGACAATACGGTACTGGAAGAGGTACTGCCGGTGCAGATGGAACTGCAGGGCGAGAAGGAGATTCCCAAGACAGCGGTGATCATGGTGATCGACCAGTCAGGAAGCATGTCATCGCCGTCGGCGGAGAATTCGGCGATAACCGGCCTGGATCTGGCGAAGCGGGCTGCTGTTGAGGCCCTCGGCAGCTTACGGGAAACCGATATAGTCGGAGTCCTGGCCTTTGACGACCAATACAACTGGGTCGTGGAACCGCGCCAGGCGGATGATACCGCCGCCATTGAAAGCGCCATTGAAACCATCGGCTATGGCGGCGGCACCAGTATCTATCCGGCCTTGGCGCAGGCGTCCCTTGCAATCCACGAACAGGATGCCGTGCTGAAGCACATCATCCTGCTGACGGACGGACAGGATTCCTTCCGCGATTATGATGACCTCTTCCGCGAAATCAACGGTGCCGGCATCACCGTATCGACGGTCGCGGCCGGTCCGGACTCGGACCAGGTACTGCTGCGTGAGATGGCCGCAACCTGCGGCGGGAGATATTACTATACGGACATAAACAGCAACATCCCGCGCATCTTTGCCCAAGAAGTCTACCTGTCCGCCAAGTCGTACCTGATCAATGAAACCTTTGTTCCGGTGATTACCAGCAACAGCAGCATCCTGCAAGGGGTGTTTACGGAAGGCAGCCCCGCGCTCTATGGCTATGTAGCGGCATCGGCGAAGTCAACGGCCAATGTCTTGTTGGAATCACACAAAGCCGATCCGCTTCTTTCCGTATGGCAGTATGGCTTAGGACGGACGGCGGCATGGAACAGCGACGGTACTAACGAATGGACCGGGAACCTTGCGCAGTGGGAAAACTACCCGCTGCTGTGGCAGAACATCATCCAATATACCGTCTCGGACACCGACTTAGGCGAGGACTATGTGAAGGTCGAGCAGTCCGATAACGGTGCCGTCATCCGCTATCATACCGACGAATACGATGCCGCCACCACCGTAACCGGCGTCGTGACCGATGAAGCCGGGCAGAGCCAGGAAATCGAACTGGCGGCGGTGGCGCCGGGCCAATACGAAACCGGCCTCCCCGCCGGAGATATCGGCGTATACGGGATAAACATCCGCAAGTGGCAAGACGGTAGCGCGGTCAAAAATACCACTACCGCCATTGCCAAACAATATTCCGAAGAATACCGCTTCCGTGAGGATGACGGTGCCTTGGCCAGCTTTGCCGGCCAGACCAATGCCGCCATGCTTACCTTTACCGATAATATCTGGCAGGAAAAACCGGAAGCTACCAATGCCAAGATCAGCCTGACTGTGCCGTTACTGATCGCCGCGTTAACCCTGCTGATGTTCGACATCTTTGTCCGGAGACTGGGTCTTGATATCTGGGGACAAGGAATGACCCGGCTAAAAATGGCCGGTATGTGGGCGTCAGCGCATATCCGCCGGCCGGCGGGAGCGACAGAACTGAATATGACGCTGAATAAGCCGGCTAGTCCGGCATCAGAAAAACCAGCCCCAAAATCCCAAAAGAAAAAGGGTTCCGATCCGGAAGTGCTGGATATGAGTCAATTGCTGCAAAGGAAGCAGGACAGAGAAGAATAATAAAGCCGACGTGTGGCTCATAACACTCAGAATTGCCGAGCGAAGGCCTGTCCGGTCGACCGGACAGGCCTTCGCTCCTAGGTCACACTTATTTCTTATTTTTCTTCCGTATCCTTCTTATGGAATGCCAGCATCAGCTCTATATGCTCAGAAAGCCTGCTGTTATCTTTTCCTGCCCGATAAGCTGTAATGAGCATCTGCATCGGTTTTGTACTGATAATATCATATGTTTCCCGGTCAATCGCAACCATGCTCTTTTCTACCCGGTTTTCTTCCCGGTTCAACAGATAGTCGACAGTTACGTCAAAAAAAGCCGCTATCTTAATCAATTTCTCCTGCTTCGGCCGGCTTTTCCCGCTTTTCCAGTCAGAAAAAGTAGACGGATGGATACCGGTGGCCTGCGATACCGCCGCCGCCCTTATGCCTTTTTTCTTCAAAAGTTCTGCAAAAATTTCATACATATATGTACCTCCTTTAAATAAATTGTAAAATTTTATAAAAAGGTATTGATAATTTTGGCATCCAGAACTATAATATAAGTACGTTGGGATTTTCCAAAGTTACAAGCCTTCCTATAATATTAGTCCGCTACTATTATTATATGGAAAATCCCAACTAATATCAAGCATTATTTTAAAAAATTTTGAAAAAACTAAGGAGGTAGGAAATGGTAGTATCTTACGACAGGTACAAGACGCTGTTAGACGAACATGGGATCAATTCATATGCGGTATCAAAGGATACCGGAATCCATCAGTCAACTTTATCAGACTGGAAAACCGGCAGGAGCAATCCTAAGACAGACAAATTACAAGTGCTGGCCAACTATTTCAATGTGACCATCGATTATTTCCTTGAAGACAGGATGTATTAAGAGAACGGGAACTCGTTTTGTGCCGGCAGGAGCCCCTTTATGATTTTTTGCTTGTATACTAGAAAATAATGGAGTAAAATCATAGTAGTTACAAATTATATGCAAGTAATTCTAACATCAGGAAGGAGTATCATCATGGCGGTAACTATTTTACTGATAATCAGCATCATTGCTTTGGCAGCCGTTTTTTTGCTTTACATTAAGGTACGGGGCAAGTACCAGGCATCAGAGCAGAAGCATCAAAGGGAGATATTCTGGTACATAAGCATGCTGGATTCGATTCCGTTTCCGATATCCGTGACCGATCGGGATATGAAATGGACGTTTATCAACAAACCTGTCGAACAGATGCTGAATGTCACCCGCGCCCAATGCGTAGGGAAAAATTGCAGCAGCTGGGGAGCCAAGATATGTAATACGAAGGACTGTGGCATTACATGCCTTAAGGCCGGCATTTTACAGACCTTCTTTGAACAGGGCGGCAGTGATTTCCAGGTTGATGTCAATTACCTCTATGACATGAACCATCAAGTGGCCGGCCACATCGAAGTGGTACAGGATATCAGCAGGATGGTAAAGATATCTAAAAAGCAGGATGAACTGATTAACAGCGCCAGCCATTTGAGTGAACAGTTGGTGGAACTATCGACCGTTTCGGCGGACAATGCCCTTAAGATCGCCAACGGGGCGTCAGAGCAGTCGGCATCGGTTGAAGAGCTGCTGGCGACAGTGGAGGGGATCTCCGTTCAGACGCAGACGAATATGACTCACTTACAGGCAGCTGCGGCACAGACGGATAAAGCGGCTTCTGAGATCCGCAACAGCAACAGGAAGATGGATGACTTGATAAAGGCCATGAAAGAGATTGACGAGATATCACAGCAGATCAGCCTGATAATCGCCACTATTGAAAGTATTGCTTCCCAGACCAATCTACTTTCCCTCAATGCGGCTATTGAAGCGGCAAGAGCCGGGGAATCAGGGAAAGGATTTGCAGTGGTTGCCGATGAGATTGGCAAGCTGGCCAATCAAAGTGCCGACGCAGCCAAAAATACCAAGCAGCTAATTGAAAAGACGCTTGAGGCTATCAATAACGGCGGCAGCCTGACGGAAGAGACGGCGAAGTCGCTGAATCTGGTCATGGAAACCGTTGTTGATATCCGCAATGCCACGACGAAAGTTAATGAAGAATTTTCCAGCCAGGCAGAAGTGATAGAACAAGTGAACCAAGGTCTTGGGCTGATAGCCAATATCAGCATGGACAATTCCGCGGTGGCAGGACATAGCTCGGAGACGAGCCGGCAGCTATCAGAGCAGTCAAAAGAACTGAAACAGCTGATAAGCCGATAATGATAATGATATTTACTTACAGCCGGTGGGAGAATGACTCATTTTCCCACCGGCTGTCTTATGCTCATACTGAATACGCCGTAATCAACATTATTTCTTGTGCGCTACTGCTTGTGTCTGTCAATTGGACAAATAAACTGTATTTTAGACAAGATAGATTGATTTGTTATAATGCAAATGATAATATTTAAATCATAAAATACTATAATAACCAATGATGCAAATATTATTATTAAACTTTAGGCTTTATATCCATTGGATGATGTTTCAATTGAAACTTACAAAAGAAAGGAAAATGGGAGCCAATCTTTAATAATATGATTTTGGAGCAGAAACCCATATTTAGATTAGCAAAGGAGATTACAAATGAAAAGAATGAGGATGATCACATTAGGTTTTTTCATTAGCATCGTCTTGGCACAGTTTGCCACGGCAGGTCCGACAGTCCATGCGGCTCCGGCCGACCCGACGTCGACCGAGGTCCGGCAGCCGGACGGGACGGTCATCACCGTTACCGATTACGGCGACGAGTTTTTTAATTGGTCAGAAGATGAGGAAGGCTATCTGATTGCCTATGATCAGGACAGTCAGAGCTGGCGTTACGCTTATGTGGAAGGGGATGAGATCCTGCCGGGGCCGGTCAATGCCGGGGAGCAGCCGGAAGCTAGGACCAGGATGACGGTACAGAAGTTTTCGGCTGACGATTATGCCGGGCAGTTTGCGGAAATAGCGGCGGCCAACCGCGAAATCTTTGCCGTGCCGGCCAATGAAGGCCCCAATGTAGCTCCGCCGGTCGGCCAGGCTCCGGCTAAAACGGATCAGAAGGTGCTGCTTCTGCTGATTGAATTTAATAATGCTACCATCTATAAAGGCAACCAGTATTGGTATAATACCTTTTTCAATGAGTCGGGTACCAGCGTATCCCGCTACTTCATGGACATGGCCAACGGGCTCAACATCATTGATCCGGCGGCTACCGGGTCAATCGTAAACAGCGGCCCGCAGACTATCAGCCATCCGGGTTCTGACGTCAGCTGGGTAGCCAGCGGAACCAGCGTTACCGTCACCAATACCGGCTATCAGGGCGTGATCCGGGTCAAGCTAGGCAGGAACCATCCGATTCCGAGCTGGAATGATGCCGGCTTCAATGCCACGCGGGGCATGATAACCTTGGCGGTAAAGGCTATTAAGGAGAATAACCCGTCATTTAATTTTAATAACGTGATGACCTGTGCCATCGTGGCCGGCGGCGAGGCGGCCAGCGGTACCCTTACCAACGAAGTATGGGCCCATCAATGGGCATATGACGGCACTGCCTCCGGGCAGTCAGGCTGGATCAACTATATGGCTAACGGCGAGATGGTCAGCAATACCGTGGAGTCCGCTTATGGCCTGATATGCCATGAATTCGGGCATATGCTGGGGCTGCCGGACTTTTATCAGGGCAGCGGGAGCGGCGACGTCGGACCTTACAGCCTGATGGCAAACGGATGTTACGGCTATGCCCCCAATACCGGTTACAACTCAGGTACATTGCCGGTCGCACTTGATCCGTGGTCCAAAATCGACCTAGGCTACATTACCCCGATCACCGTCAGTGCCGACAGCGGCTGGAGCGGTGACATCAGCCGCTATGATACCGGTAGTTATAACGTCCTGAAAGTAGTCAGCAGTGTCGACCCGACCCAGTATTTTCTGATTGACAACCGCGGCCAGGTCGGATATGACGCCGGCTTGTACAGATACATCGGAGCGGGACGTAAGGGCGGCATCATGATCTACCACGTCAATGATAACGTGCGCGGGAATGGCAATGCCAACCGCCGTAATGTCGCCGTGGAGGCAGCTGACGGCAGCGCAATATCTACATATGCTTCAAGTAACAACCATTTTTTCTCCACCGATGTATTTAACGGGCGGGTACTTAACCGCTTTAACCCGACGACGACGCCCAATTCTAACTTCAACAATGCTTCGTCGCCATACACTCAGAACGTGGCCAGCAACATTAAGATCGAGGTGCTCGACGCACCCGGCCAGCAGATGACGGTCCAAGTCGGCGATATCACCAATCCGGGACAGGATAACGCAGCTATAGTCGCCGCCAAAACCGTCATAGAAGGCACGGCATATACTACAGCACAGACCAACGCGGCCAATATTGCCCAAGCCAAGGCAGCGGTAGAAACTATCATCGCTACCTTAAACCTGAACGGGGTGACGGCAAGCGTCAATAACGGCACGTTCACGGCAGCTGTCGCCGGAACGGAAAACGATCCCGCCGGCACGAACGGCAGCTACACCTTTACAGTATATCTTAGCCGGGGCGCCGGCACGCCGGTCACGACAACAGCACTGACATTGACGATCACCGCCGGCAATTACTCATCGGTTTCCTTCCCCATATCGATCAGGGCCGCCAAGGTAGATAGCACGCTGGGCTACGGCACTTGGATGAAAGGCAACCTCACCACCGCGTTTGCTCCCTGTACCTGGGCCGGTGACAGCCGTTCGGGCATGCCGCCGCTTTACAGCACAACGATGAGCATCACCGAGCCGGGAACTTATTATTTTATCTTGGCCGGCGTGTCACGATGGTCTTATGACAGTACCTGTAAGGCTATTGAGGTCACAGTCGATAGCGACGGCAATACTGCCGTGCAGGGATACAATATCTTAGTGACATCATTGGGAACCGTAAACAGCAGCGCCAAGCTGTCCTATGATCCCGCCGATCCTTCCGTTTTAGTGGTTTCGTGGGGCGGTATACCGGCCGGTTATATTGCCAAATAAGTTAACGATGACCTGCGCGGCCGCGCGATAATCATATAAACCTCCCGGCTGATCCAAGTTGTACAGCCGGGAGGTTCTTTATACAGCCATATTCAATTTTAAAATTGCGGGATCGACAGTCCGGCATACATAGTTCAGTTTATCAGCAGCCACATCCGATATTATATCCGGTGATTACCAGATGCGCACTGTAAACTTGATAGCCTTCGACGTGCTTCAGATCGACAGAACCATTTCTGATTACGAACTGAATAGTAGAATAGGCGGAAAATGGGTGTACCAAATTGATTGTCGTTTCTCCGCAAGGATTTACCGGAACGTAGAATTGGGATGAAGTCCCATTTACGATGACTTCGATCAGCGGACAGCCGCTGCAGGATTCAACCGATATTCCGAATGACAGCTGGTAATAGTCAGCCGACCCGAGTGTTACTGCCGAGCAGGAATCATTGAGTGACATGCCGACTAAGGTCGGATCATTGTCAAAGGTGACGGCGCAGTCGCGGTCGATGGTCTTATAGGTGCAGGTACTGGTAAGCAATGAGGCAAGTTCTGTTGCTGCCGAAGGGCCTCTATCACCTTTCGGTGCATGTATTTTATGACAACTTGGCGATATGCTTATGCCGGTCAGTAAAGTTAAAAACTAATAGCGATTTATTGTGTTGTGATTTAGAAGAAGTTAATTCGCTCAGATGGTGTGAAACGTGAAAAATATCTTTCCTTCCCTTAAGAATCTAATAAAGAAGCAGCATAAAAAAATTATTAGAAACGGCAAAAGAGATAGTAGTGATATGTTATATCGAGATAACAAACAAAATATTCATGTAATACAAAATGAATATTTTGTTTGTTATCATCATTTAAATGATGTTAAAACGCACATAACATAAAACGCGAAAATTCGGCAAAATAAAGCATTGACAATCATGTTGTTGTAAGATAGAATAATAACAAAACATTGGCAAAACAATATGACTAATTGCATATAGAATGTATTTGAGATTAATAAATAGAAGTTGTATTGTTAGTTTGAACAAATGTTGATTTATGCATTTTATATTAATAATAGCTTACAATAAATGTGATCTAAACTCTTAAATAAATTCATAAGGCGGGATGAGAAAATGCAAGACAAAAGTGATTTATTATTTTCAAATTATGCAAAGTTTATTTTCAGAAATAATCAAGTTATAGCCATGAATCAATTGAGAGGTGAATGGATTCGGTTTTCAAAAGAATGTTATGATTACCTAACTAAAGCAATAAATTTAGGATTATCAAAACATGCTTTCATTGAATGTTTTGAAGAGAATAGCGACCAGATGTATATACAAAAATTAGTTAATAATTTAGAAACCATAAATGTGCTGACAAATACTGATGATATTAATAAAGAAAATGAACCGCATTTAGAAAGTGTGCAGCTTATATTAACAAACCGATGTAATCTGAGCTGCAAGCATTGCTCAGCTAATGCCGTGAATGTAATGGGTACGGATTTTTTGAACACAGAGGACATAAAAATAATTATTGATAAAATAGTTGAATGTAATACCCAAAATATTATTTTGACTGGCGGAGAGCCCTTGCTTCGTGAGGATTTTATGGACATAGTTCGATATATTAACTTAAAAGATAAAGGGGTAAAGATAACATTGATGACGAATGCAACTTTATTAACAGCTCAGTTAGCAACGGAAGTCACAAAATATATTAGCGCAGTTGATATCAGTTTAGACGGATATGATGATGAAAGCTGTAGCAGTATTAGGGGGCATAACGTATTTCGGAAGGTGCTAAAAAGCATAGAATTACTTCAGAACAATGGTTTGGAAAAAATCTCGCTCTCGATGGTTTCGTTGGGGAATGATCAGAATGGCGAGGTGAAGTTTGAAGAATTGTGTAGACAATTGAAGGTTGCTTCCGTGATAAGACGCTTATCGTTTATGGGCAGGGCAAAGGAAAATGAAAGATATTTAAGAAATAGGGAAAAAGATAATAGAGATATTAATATGAAGATACCGACAGATAATGAATACAGAAGTGCATTGAGAGCCTGTTCATGCAAGGCTGGGATAGAGTCTTTGAGTATTAATGAAATAGGGCTGATTTATCCTTGTATCAATTTTAAAGGTGATATGGATGAGATCGGTAATATACTAGATATAGAATCACTTAGTGAATTTGTCAAAAAGTGTAGAAATAGAATGGATGATAACATGATGAAATTTTTTAAGTATCTTCCATATTATGGTGAAATGTGTGATGATTGTGATGTCAGGTATTTTTGCTGGACGTGTCCTTATGCAGCAATAGATATGGAAAAAAATAAAAAATTGCCGATGAATTGCCTTGGACACAAAGAATATTTACATCATATAGTATGGGGTGAAGAAAAAATTCAGTGATAAGTAAATTAATATAAAATCATAATATAGGAGAACAGCATGAGTGGCCTAAGTTTTACCATATATGTTACAACTAAGTGTAATATGAATTGCAGTTACTGCTATGAGAAAGGCTTTGTAGCGGCTGATATGTCTTTTGAAATTGCTGATAAAGTCATTAGCTTTATACATGAAAAGATGGCCGAAGAGGAAGCGGATCTGGTTAATGTACAATTTCATGGCGGAGAACCTTTACTTAATTTGGTGATTATCGAATATTTGATAAATGCGCTAGATAAAACTGCTGCTAAAGGCAAGGTCGTGTTTCGGTATGCCATGACTACCAATGCAACTTTGTTTAAAAAGGAAATGATACCGCTACTGGAAAAGTTTGATAGTATTACAGTTAGCATAGATGGCGAGGAAAGAGTACACGATCATCATCGTGTGTTTAAGAATCAGGAAGGAACTCATCAATTAGTTGTAAAAAATATAAGAGAAATGATAAAAAAAATACCCAACATTATGGGGCGGGCAACACTGACATCAGAAACCTATAAAGAGGTATACAATAGCTTTCTGTATATTATTGATTTAGGAATTAATAATGTTGGATTTGAGTTAGATTTTTCGGGAAATAACTGGACTGGATATATGATAGAAGAATATATTTCGGAATTTAAAAAAATAGCGGATACAGTACATGAAAAACAGAGGATGGGAATTAATATTGAAGTACCGCTATTAAATACGGCGATAACAAAAACAAGAAATAGTATTTGTAATGGGGGAAAGACATCCTTTACTATTACTCCTGATGGTGGCATTTATCCATGCCTCGTCTCTATAGCGACAAACGAACTTTTATTAGGAAAAATAGGACAATCAAAAAACGTAAAAGTACTAAATAAAATAGAGGAAGTTGCTAAATTAAAAAATACTTCCTGTGATGGATGTGCGAGGTATGATTATTGCAGGGCAACGAGGTGCAAGATTATCAATTATATTTATAACGGAGATTTTTTGAAATCCAGTCCAATCTTCTGCTCGAACGAGAGGATAAAAATAGAGATTGGTAAATATTTTTCTAATATGACCATATAGGACTATCAATATATGGAATAAAATGAAAGGAGGATAAGTGCATGTTAACAGTAAAAAAGATTACAGACAAAAGCTTGAATTTGGATATTCAAGGACAAGGATGCTGGGATGACTGTTTTATTGCTGGACATTGGGAAAATCGTTCAAGTACAAGCACCGCTGGGTGTAATTGGATTGGCGACCATAATTCTCCGCATAATAACCCCTTCGCGTAAATATAACATATTTGCGCTAATTAACTAGCACAGGATATAGCGCGGGGAGAATTTTCTCCCTGTGCTATATTAGTGATAAAGAAACAGTATATACATAATGAGAAAATGAATTAAAAGTATTAAATATTATAAAATAAGGAGAGATTATCATGTGGTTTATCGTTAAAAAACGGTTTCTCTGGATACTGCGTAATCCTGTTTATTATATCGGTGCTATTTTAGTTTTCTTATTAACCCATAATAATTGTCGAGAATATTTAGAAATTCAATATTTCCAAACATATTCGCAAATTGATAAGCTTCAGCAAGATCACAGCGAGGACTTGGATATTATGTATGGCTATATACCCGCGACAGAAGCAGAGCGATTTCAGAGGGGGCTAAATAATCTAGAACAGGACTTGATAGAAATAATCGGCGCCGATGAGAATCAGGTACATGATCTGATCAATTACATAGTAGAGAACAACCTTGAAAAAGAAGCCACAGTAACGCTAATAAAAGATAGATTTCCCTTTATTGCTAATGTGGAGAGTTATTTATATGCGGCAGGTGCGAGTAACGCGATGAAAAAGGTAACAATGGAAGAAGCAAACGCCTATATCAATAATGCATTGATAAAAGAAGATTTTGGTGATTATTTCGGGAGAAAATTATCTGACTTCTTAGGCGTGAACATCGGCTTCTATAGTATTATTATTTTGGCATTTTTCTATTTTCCTGATTATAAAAAAGACATCTACGAACTATTACATACTAAGCCGGTTGCCGAATGGAAATATCCTGTCGCGAAGGCTTTGGGCGGAATAATGGCTGTCGGTTTGGTAGCTGCGGCAGTCACCGTTATTTTTCAACTATTACTGTTTGTGAAAGGGGGCCAGACAGGTATTCCGATTAATACATCTGCGATTTGGCAATATGTTCTGCTTTGCAATGTACCTGTCATATTTTACGTATCTATTTTCTATTTATTTATTGCCGGTTTGTTTAAAAATCCACTCCCGGCACTCCCAATATTGTTTTTACAGTTAGTGTATTCCAATATGGGAGTCACCGATGTCAATGGTGTGTTTTCCTATGTCCCGCGGCCGGGATCAATCTTAATCAGATTCCCGGAAGTGTTTTTCGAAACAAAATTATCCGATGTGCTGTATATAAATCAGGGATTATTGATTATGGTGTCAATTGTTATTGCCGCTTTCGTTATTTTCTATTGGCAAAAAAAGCGGGTATGGTGAGAAGATGAGATATTCATTTTGGAAATTTGTAAAAGTACAGATAAAAGTCTCATTACCATGGTATGTTGTCATTGTTATGGGATTGTTTGCAATATTATATCCGCTTATATATGGAGTAGATACATATTCAACAATAAGTGCCGTTTTAGAATCTGCTTTTAGTTTTCTGGCAGTCTTTATCTTTGCTAATACTTATTATATAGAGATCCAGCAAGGTACGGAAGAGATATTTTGCTTGCTTCCAAAGAAAAGCCGTAAGAGGGAAATTGGCAGACGGATTGGAATAAGAATGTCATTTGCGATATTAGCATACATGCTTTCTTATTTTATGTTTACTTTTCAGAATATTTATCTGCCAGTTGATGAAGTATTGTCAATTGTAATTGTAGAAGGTCTTTTTGCGGTCACCGCCAACATAGTTTTATTTGGCGGAATAAGTTGCTTTTTTGTAAATTTATTCAATAATATGTGGAAAGGTGTTGGCGTTGGCATCTTAATATGGTTTATATTAACATCAGTATGGGGAAGGCAACTCCCAGATTTAATTAACGTATTTAACTACGGTGAAGAAGGAAGAAATTGGGTATTGGGGAAAATATCCGGTATGCTTATAGGCAGTACCTTATTTTTGCTTAGTGCAAATCTTACTGAGGATGGTCTATTTGGATGCCGAGGGGAGAAAGAATGACTTGTAAAGTTGCTTTAGTGGACAGCGGTATTGATATAAACTTATATGGTAAATATATAAAGGAATATATTGAGTTCGGCCAAAACACAGAAGATTATTTTGTTTGTGACGCCAACGGACATGGAACATTATGCTGTTCAGCATTACTTTCAGTAAATCCCCAAGTTGAGATTGTAGCAGTGAAGGTATTGAATGAACAAAACAAATGCTCTTCCGAAAGACTGATTTTGGCATTGGAACAATTAATAGAGATGGATATAAATATTATTAATCTGAGTCTTGCCACGGATTCCGAGCAGTATGTAGATAAATATCAAAAAGTTCTCAATAAGCTGATACAGCAGGGCAAAGTGGTTCTGGCCGCCACGTCGAACAGGAAAAACACATCGACAATAGCTTATTTGCCAGAAACCGTTGGGATCTGCGGAAAGATATTCGCAGAAAAAAAGGAATATTGGTACCATGCGAAGGAAAGGCTTCAGTGCGTGGCCAATAGTACGCCCGCTCTGCTCAAGGGACTGCGGGGGGGATATGAATTATTCGGCGGAAATAGTAAAGCGACAGCTCTGTTTTGCGGAATTTTATCTAAATATTGGGAAACAATTCGTAACATTTCATGGAATGAAAAAGAATTATTGCTGGAAAAATATGCATACAAAACAGAGTGGTCTGAAGAAGAATATGAAATGGATTACTGCCCGGCTGAGACGGGATTGGAGGCCATAAGAAATGAAACCATATACCAGAAATTAGCGGAAATACTCATTGACGAACTGGAAATATCTTATCAAGATGTGAGTAATTTACATAATAAGCGCTTATATGAATTTGGAATAACAAGATTCAATGCGATTACTGTAATCCAAAGAATAGAAAATGAATTTGGCGTAAAAATTGATTATTCTAAGGTAAATATATTCTGGTTTTACTCTATCGATTTACTAAGTCAGTATATTATGGAGGAAACAAAATTATACCATGAATAAAAAAAGTGTAATTTTAATAAAAAAATACATGCAAGAAATATATTTTAATAATATTAAAAAGTCCATTGTTATTTTATTTTTATCAGTATTCAGAATAGGAATCGTACTTATCCCACCGATTTTTATTATGAAGATAATGGATAGTGCCATACCAGATAGGAATTATGAGAAGATAGTTATCTATATAAGTATTGTGCTGCTTTTTACGATTGTTGACGCATTTTCAAACATCGTATTGGAAAAATGTTATGCTTTATTGGGCAAGAAAGTATTTATGCAGTTTCAGAAGAGATTTATTGAACATCTTTTGAAGCTTAATGGCAGTTATTTTGGTAATAGTTCAACCGGTGAAAAATTCACCACAATCGTAAGTGATATTTTTCAAGTCAAAAATCTTACTTCTCCTATAGTTTTTGGATTTATATCCGATACTGTTACGGCAATTGTGATGTTAGTTTTTTTGTCTTATATTCAGCTCGATTTAATAATAATTGTTTTTTGCATATTACCGGTAATTTATTTTAGCCAACTTTATTTTCAAAGAAGAGGAAAAGAAATATCAAATGACGTAAGAGATGCCCAAAGTACGTTGAACGGAGTACTAGAAGCAATTGTTTCTAATACGATATCCTGCATCCTCTGCAATGGAGCATCATATTTTTTCCGAATATATGATGATGCTGTTGAGGAGGCGGAGAGTAAAAATATAGAAACTAGGATGATATTTGCTAAAAATAGTGGTATATTAAGTTTTTTTGCGACATTTTTTACAATCCTGATCTTAGGATTCGGCGGCATGAAGGTGATACAGGGAAGTCTTACTATTGGCGGGTTGATTGCCTTTAATATGTATGCCCAAAAATTAGTTATACCAATACTGAAGATTTCCAATGTTATGATGACCTTACAGGGAGTACTCGTGTCCTTGGAAAGAATGGAAGATTTTTGGAATGTACCAGAGATAAAAGAGGCGGATCTGGCTATGTCGCAAGGGATTCTACAAGGGAACAATACTATTTCCTTCGAAAGTATAAGTTTTGCCTACGAGAAGAACGCTGTGATTGAGGATGTTTCCTTGGTGTTTAAGGCTAATAATATTAATGTTATTGTCGGTGAAAGCGGTTGTGGTAAATCGACACTGACCTTACTGCTGTATCGGGTTTGGGATGCAACATCAGGTGCAATAAAAATCAACTCATTTGAGCACAGATATTTTAATATTAAATACTTAAGAGATTGCATTTCGGTAGTAAGTCAAGATACTTATTTGTTTTATGATACAATTTTTAATAATATTGCAATGAATGAAAACACGGACAGAGAATTTGTTCAGCAGTGTGCTCGAATTGCCGGCATCCATGATTTTATTATGACCTTGCCGAATCAGTATGACAGCATGACCGGAGATAGAGGCATTAAATTATCAGGTGGGGAAAAGCAGCGCATCTGCTTGGCGAGGGCACTGGTTCGCAACACGCCGATACTTATTCTTGATGAGGCGACTTCGGCTTTAGACCAGTTGACAGAAAAGCTGGTTTTAGAGAATCTGAAACAGTGGATGAGAAATAAGACAATAATTATCATAACCCATCGATTACATAGTGTTGAGGATGCCGACGTTATTTATTTAATGCAGGAGGGTAGAGTTACAGCGCAAGGAACGCATAAGGAATTAATGGTTTTATCCCCTTATTATAAGCAAATGGTTAAAAGAGATTTAAAATCATCACGATTAAGCGGAGGTATTGAATATGAATATAACTATTGAAGGTCTATCCATGCAATTTAAGGCAACAAAAGCACTTGATGATGTAAACCTGACTATCGGTGAGGGCATTTTTGGACTTTTAGGAGAAAATGGTGCCGGTAAGACAACCTTGATGCGAATACTGACTACGCTATTGAAACCGACGGCAGGAAATGCTTATTTGTGCGGCAAAAAGATAGAACCCCAAAATAGAGAAGAAATAAAGCGGATGGTCGGATATCTGCCCCAGGAACTAGGATTATATCCTTCCCTTACAGTAAGAGAATCACTGGATTATATTGGTGGATTATGCGGCTTGTCTAGAAATATTCGACATGAACAGATTGATTACCTATTAGAGTTAACCAATCTGACAGAGCAACAAAAAAAGAAGAACCGCCAGTTATCTGGTGGGATGAGGCGTCGAGTAGGATTGGTCCAGGCCATGCTTCATTCCCCTAAGATATTGATAGTAGATGAACCAACCACTGGATTAGATCCGGAAGAAAGGATTAGAATACGTAATTTGCTGACTGATTTTTCTCAAGGAAGAACGGTTTTGTTTTCTACTCATGTGGTTGAAGATTTAAGTGCAACATGTTTCCAGCTTTGCGTCCTCAAAAAAGGAAAAGTTAAATATCAAGGCAGTTTGGAAAACATGATTCAAAAGACCGAAGGTCATGTATATCAATGTATTGTAAAAGATGAAATGGAAATGAAGGAGGTTAGGGAGAAATACTTCGTTATCGGTAATGTGCATGAAGAGGGAAAAGTAAAGATTAGATTTCTTTCCGAAGAAACACCAGAACTTTTGTCATGCGACAAGGTTAAAGCAAACTTAGAAGATGCTTATATTTATCTTAACCGCTAATTGTTTTACTGTACTTTTAAGAATACCAAGACAATGATTGACAGGTAAAAGATATCCGGTTTATATCTTTGGAGCTTCCTAGGCTGGACAGCTACAAAAACCCTGACGATGTCTACGAGCCAGGTGTTTCTATCCAGAGTATGTATAATGAAAACCACTGCCGGGAAACATCCGTCAAAGTCCGCGGAACATTTAATACCAAGCGCAAGAACGGAGAATTTATCGG
>QMCD01000922.1_pt1 | contig 19432 bp, 14 predicted proteins | sample 1821841 | NCBI WGS metagenome assembly QMCD01 (sample SAMN01991225, study PRJNA193472) | Termite gut metagenome, whole genome shotgun sequencing project. | isolation source: worker | host: Macrotermes natalensis
CGAAAAGTACGTCCCACGCGGCGGGCCCGACGGGGGCGACGGCGGGAAAGGAGGGGATGTCGTCCTCCGGGCAAACCCGAATTTTGATTCCCTGATCCACCTCGCGCAGCGCAAGCACTGGAAAGCCCCGAACGGAACGGCGGGGAGCGGGGCCAAAATGGGAAAGATGGCAAAGGCGAAAAAGAACGCTCGTTTTACTTTTCAGCCTTGCCACGAGCCTGGGAATTTTGGGGTTCTTTAAGTACTTCAATTTCTTTGCCGATTCGACCGTTCAATTGTTCACGTTTTTCGGTTTCACACCGTCCGTCTTTACGCTGAATATTCTCTTGCCGGTGGGGATCAGTTTCTATACGTTTCAGACGATGGCGTATACGATCGACGTGTACCGTCGCAAGGAAACGGCGTGCCGAAATTTCATCGATTTCGCTCTTTACGTCGCGTATTTTCCCCAACTGGTCGCCGGACCGATCGAGCGTTCGCAGAATCTGCTGCCCCGGCTTCAAAATCCGCGACTCGTCAGTTCGGCGATGATTGCGAGTGCCTGCCAGTTGATTTTGATGGGATACTTCAAAAAAATCTTCATTGCCGACGGCGTCGCGCCCATTGTCAATCAGTGCTTCGACTCGCCGGAAAAATTCGGCGGTTTGGGGCTTGTTTTCGGAGCCTATCTTTTCGCCATCCAGATTTACGGTGATTTCTCAGGTTATACCGACATTGCCCGCGGTGTGAGTCGGTTGTTCGGAATCGAACTCATGTTGAATTTTCGTCAACCGTACTTGTCCTCGAACATCACCGATTTTTGGCGTCGTTGGCACATTTCCTTGTCGTCCTGGCTTCGCGATTATCTTTACATCCCGCTCGGGGGCAATCGTCGCGGCATAGCACGGACTTACGCCAATAACATGATGACGATGCTGCTCGGCGGTTTGTGGCACGGCGCATCATGGAATTTCGTCATCTGGGGAGGCCTGCACGGCCTCTATCTGGGCGTCCATAAGTTCATGCTCGGCAACCGCAAAGCGGATGACTCGGTTCCGGCGGATTTCCAAGCGAGGATCGGTTGGTTGGTGTGTGTTGTCGTCACGTTCCATCTCGTCTGCTTCGCCTGGATATTTTTTCGAGCGCCCGATTTGCATTCCGCATGTCGTTACATCCATGTCATCTGGCAATTCCAACCGTCGGGTCCGTTGAATCTCCCACTCGTCTATTTTCTCTTTTACGGCACTTGCATGTTGATTGTCGACGTATTGTGCCGTTGGCAAAACAGCGAAGTGCCCGTCACGAATCGATGGTGGGCTCCCGTTCGGGGGTTGGCCTACGCCTCCATGATCTTCCTCCTTTGCTACATCGGGGAAACGGAAATGCAACCGTTCATCTATTTTCAATTCTGACGGACATGCCGTCGCCGCCCCCTCGAAACAAACTTCATCCACTCAACGTTTTACGACCCCATGCATACAGTTTTAAGAATCATCCGGCGGTACTCTCCCTTCGCGTTCGAAACGCTCCGTTTCCTGCCCATTCCGAGTCGAGCCGCCGTCATGGTCGTTCCCATGATGATGTTCCTCTTTTTTTGTGTCTGGCCCCGTTTTGAAGATCGGCTTACGTTGTACCACGGTTATCCGGCAGGGGAATCTTGGCGGTTGGTCCACATGCAACGCAATCCGAAATTCCGCCAGAATATCGACATCCTTTTTTGCGGCAGTTCCGTTGCCGCAGCGAGTCACAACGAGGAAATGATTCGTGACAGTCTGGGTCGGAACGCCCGGACCTTGAGTCATGGCAACCTGAGTCCGTGGGGCGTCGAGAAAATTTTCAAACGCTACAAGAGGGACATCGGCCCGATCAAGGTCATGGTCTTGGAAATCGAACCTCGGTATTTCGATAAAAAAGGGTTTGATTACGGCGGCAAAGACGGCAGAGCCTATTTCGCCTTGCGGGACTGGTACGATATTACTTGGCCGGACGGAACCCGCCGACTCACTTGGGAAGAAACGTTGCTGCCTAAGAAAACCAGCTTGAGTCAACTGTACCAGTCTGCTTGCGCCACGACAAATTATGATGTTTGGCCCGTCAACGAACGAGCCGGTTATTGGCGTAAGCGACCGATCAAGAAAATCGTTCCCTACAAAAATACGCTCAAACAGGTTCCTTTTGAAATATCGCCGAAAATGCGCAAGCATTTCTTTGATTTCATCGCATATTGCCGTTCGGAAAACATTTTTCTCGTCGTCAACCTGATTCCTTTCAATCCGGAAAACGATCCAAGAGGGCGGCGCAGCCAGTTCACCCCGACGCGGTCGATGCTCTCGCCGGACTGGATGCGATTCATCGCCGACGTCGAAAAAGAAGAAGGCGTGGCCGTGATCGGGAATTATCATTTCGAGAGCCTTTTCGGTCCGCCGGAAAATTCACGTCAAAACAGGAAAAGAGAACGCTATGGAAAATCGGTTTCTTGGGGTGTTTCTCCGGACAATTTTTACGGAGATTTCTGCCACATGACGAAATACGGCGCAGCCGTTTACACGAATTACGTGATTTCCGAAATCAAAAAGAACGCGGATATCTGCGAGCGTCTCGGCATTCCGTGCGAGCCGGATTACCAACCGAATTGGACGGAGACATTCACTAAATACGTACAACCGCCGCTCAATGCCTTGCCGACCCCGAAGGGCGTCGAAATTACGTGGGACAAATTCTGGCAAGACGATGTGAATTATCAGTTGGTTCGGACGGTCGGCGATCAAAAAACCGTCGTGGGTGAAGTGAGGGGAGACCGTATTCTCGATACGGCTCCACCGAGTCGCGGGCGCGTGGTCTATTCCATCGTCGCATCGAATCAAACCGAGAAAAATCTCTTTGAAACAAGCGTGACCGTCAAATTGACGAAACCGGCGAAACCGCAACCGGCCTTGGTTGCCCAACCAGCGGGTACGGCACCGTTACACTGAGAACCGCGACGACGCTGCAACTGATCGCTCGCGGCTGCGCCGCTCGTCACAGTGTTGATGCGCCGGCGTCGTGCGCCGCTCGTCTAAACTTTTTTCAAAAGGTTGACAATCCTAAACCCAGGGATGATAATTTACGGGCCCGCGAATCAACGTTGACCTGCATCCCCGGCCGCCCCGGAAAAGTCGGCTTCGGGAAATTTCAGCCGTTTTCCGTATCCCTACCGAATCCCGATGCGTACACTGCTCAATATCGGCGTTTCCTGCGTCCTTGGCGTCCTCCTGGCCGTAATCGCCGTGCATGTTCTCACGCGGAATTATCATTGGCGTGAGGAGTTGGAGTTCCTTTCCCCGGAAGAACTCAATCGCCGGACCAACGTGAAAAAGGAAAACCCGGACGCGAAAGTCGAGGTTCCCGAATCTCTTTACGATTTCGGGATCATGGACAAGGGCGACAAGGGGCAACACACCTTCACGGTCCGGAATTCCGGGACGGTCGTCCTGACCCTTGAAAAAAACGCGACGACATGCACCTGTACCGACATCGTCATCGAACCGAAGCGGGTCGCGCCCGGCGGAACAGCCAGGATCACGCTGCACTGGAACGCTGACCGGGCCATGGGGAAGTACAAGCAAGGCGGAACCGTCCTGACGAACGATCCCGAAAATCCGGAAATCGCCTTCAACATTCAGGGTCTCTTCGTTTCCTCGATCATTCCTTCGCCTTCCACCCTCGTGCTTCCCGGCATTTCCACCAAAGTCACCAAAACGAGTACGGTCCGGCTCTACGGTTTTGAAAAACAGCCGCTCGTCGTCACGGAAATCGAATGGCCCGACAAGGAGCATTACGATATCCGGATATCCCCTTCGGCGCTGGACGAAAAGGACCTGCAAAACGATCTGTACAAGAGCGCGACCAGCGTCGTGGACGCCGTGATTACGGTCAAACCGGGTCTTCCGCTCGGAGCGTTTCAGCACAAATTCCTGTTCCACACCAACTACACGCGGGAGCCGCGGTTCGACTATTCGATTCACGGGCTGATTTTCGGCGACGACATCTCCATCGGGGGACCGCTTTACGTACGGGACACGGGGATGCTCCTGCTCGGCAAAACGACGCAGGGCCGGGGAATCGTGCGGGATTTCAGCGTGACGTTTACCGGCGTGGCGGCCGAAGAAGCCGACCTCAAATTCAAGGAAGTTTCGCCGGCCTGGTTGAAAGTCGTCGTCTCAACGCCCCGTGACGGCGGTACGGACGGGTCCCGACGCCGGTTCTACACCGTCTCGATGGAGATTCCGCCGGATGCGCCGATTTCAAATTATACGGAGATCGAGGGACCTCACGGCGCCGCCCTGATTCTTGACACCGGGCTTCAAAACATTCCGACGGTGCGTATTCCAATCCAGATGGCCGTCGCCCAATTATAGGTGTGACATCGGTTGTGATGACACCCGTCGCGCGACACCGGTTTTTTTCCCGGTTCGCATTCGAGCCCCGCAAGTTGCTCAACGACCTATCGAAACCACATGAGATTATTTCGCATTTTCCTCGTTTCGTTCTCCCTGTTAGCGATTTGTCCGGCGGGTTGTCCCAAAGAAAGCGGGACCGTGATCGACACGGTCGCTCCCACCCGACGTGCTTTCATGCAACCGGGCAGCGGCGACCCGTTCCAACTTCCCGATTCCCCCGATACGCCGGTCGACGCCGCCGTTTCCGACAATCCGATTTCCGACAATCCGATTTCCGACAATCCGATTTCCGACGATCTGGTTTCTGTAGAGGAAACGGCGGATGAGCCGGCTCATGATTCCGAAAGCGCCGGCAATCCGACCGGCAATCCGACCAGCAGTACAACCGACAACACGCCGGGACCCGGCAACACAGTCGCCACAGTGCCGCTGACAGATGCACCGCCAACAGATGAGACGATAACAGAGGCACTGCCAACAGATTCCCTTGAAGCGGATCCCGTCGAAACGGCTCCGGATTCCGCTGTGCTTCCCCCATCCCCTTTTTCGAACGCAGTCCCTCCGCACCACGAATCCCCTTGGAACAACGCCTCCGATGCAAACTCGCCGGATTTCGAAGATACAGAAGATGCGAAAAACATAAAAGATACAGTAACCGCGGAAACCGCCGAAATCGTCGCCGTCGAGGCAATGACAAACCCTGAACCGACAAGCCCTGGACCGACAAACCCTGAACCGACAAGCCCTGGACCGGTGGCCGCCGAAACGGAAACGAAGGAGAACGGTCCCCCCATCGAAGGCGCCGCTATCGAGATCGCTGTTACCGCGGAAACAACGGCGGCCGAAGTCGTTACGGAAAACAACATCCCCGAAGGTACGGACGGCGAGACGGCCGTTGTTGAAAGTCGGGAAAATACCGGAACGTCAAGCGTAGCGCCGGAAGTGTCGCCGTCGGAAGAAGGGACGGATAAGGACCTTTTCCCGGACCGGCAGGTTCCGACCATGGCCGACGGTTCGAAAACGGGCTCCGACCCCCCACCGTCCGCAGGCGGTTCCCAGCCGGAAATCGCCGTTGAGGTCGAACTCCGATCCGATGGTCCGAACGTTTCCCCCGGCGGGGCGCCGTACGACCCGGTTGTCGAAAACGGCCGGTATTTCGTTGATTGGCCGACCCCGAAGGCGGCAATCGTTTTCACCGGCAACATGAACGGTTACGTCGAACCCTGCGGTTGTGCGGGAATCGCCCGGATGAAAGGCGGATTGAGTCGGCGCCATACCTTCATCAAGGAACTGGAGGCGAAAAAATGGCCGCTTATCACGGTCGACGCCGGAAACCTCATCAAAGGCTTCGGGCTGCAAGAAGAATACAAATTCCAGTTCGTCACGGACGAATCGCTCCGTCTCATGAAATACGACGCCGCCGGAATCGGTGGGCGCGAACTTCTTTTTCCGACCGATTCGCTCCTGGTTTATACGGTCGACATGCCGGGCAATCCGAAGCAATACACCTCGGCCAACCTGGGAGTGTTCGATTTCGATCCCTCGAACGTCGCTCCATTCCGAATCGTCAAGCGGGGCGGAGTCACGGTCGGCATCACTTCCGTGCTCGGCAAATCATTTCAAAGCACGGTCGATAACAACAGCGACCTGGTGCTGGGCGACCCCGTGAGCAAACTTCGGGAAATCCTCCCGCGACTCGCAGCGCAACAATGCGATTACCGCATCCTGATCGTTCACGGCGAAGCCTCCGAAGCGGAAGCGATCAACCGGGAATTGACCGGGGCATTTCAGTTCATCGTCACCTCCGACACGCCGGCCGAGCCGCCGCGAAAGCCGATTTTCTTTCCCGACGACGCCTACCGGATCGAAGTCGGTGAAAAAGGGAAATTCGCCGTCGTCCTCGGCCTGTACGACGACCCGGCGATGCCGATCCGTTATCAACGGGTCGCGTTCGATTCGCGGTATGTCAATTCGCCCGAGGTGCTTGCGGCGATGCAATGTTACCAGGACACGCTCAGGATGATCGGCTTGAAAGGATTGGGGATCAAACCGGTTCCCGACCGCCTCGCCCCGGTCAACGGCAAATACGTCGGCTCCCAATCCTGTGCCGACTGCCATGAAGCGTCGCACCGCGTTTGGAAAAAATCGAAGCACGCCGCCGCATGGGCTGGAATCAAAACCAATTCGACGCCGGCCCGGGATTATGACGCCGAATGTATCGGTTGCCATGTCGTCGGCTGGAATCCGCAGGAGATGATCCCCTTCGAATCCGGTTTTCTCGGCGAAGAGGAAACCCCGCATTTGGCGAACGTCGGCTGTGAAAGTTGCCACGGGCCGGGAGAAGTCCACGTTCGGGCCGAGATGGGAAACGACAAGGAATTGCAGGAGAAACTTCGCGCAGCAGTTCGACTGCCCCTGGCGGAAGCGATGCGAACCTGCGTCGCCTGCCATGACGGTGACAACAGCCCGGCGTTCCATTTCGACACGTACTGGCCTCAAATCGAACACAGGGAAGATGTTCTGGAATAGAGCGTAAATCCCGGTCGCTACACGTTGTTGCGCTCCCGGCTTGCATCTATGCCGAACGGCCGAATGTCAACACGTCCAGGTCAATTTTTCGGAGGTGGGGCCAAACCATGAAACAATTCTCTTGTCCTGCGGCCGTATTTCTTGCGTGGAGTGTCATCGCATCCGCCGGGGAAACCATCCCGTCGAACATCGATCACGTTCAAGTTGACCCGTATTCCCGGCAGTTTCCCGACACACTCCGTGTCGAAGTTCCGTCACAACATTCCGGTGTTCCCATTTCCGGGGTTGCCGTACGATCGGTGCTGACCGGGAGGAGACGCATATAGACATCCAACTTGCGATATTAAAATGACTTACGATATAAAATTCTCCGCTGTCAACCCTTAACTACACAACTATCAACTGATCCTCCCATGTCCTCCACCAGGCTCCTTTTTTTTTCCGCCGGCGAACCGAGTGGAGATGTTCACGCGGCCGGTCTGATCGCCGCGCTGAAACGCCGTGAACCGGGCGTCGAAATCACCGGGTTCGGCGGACCGAAAATGGAAGCGGCGGGGGCGCGGCTTTTGAGCGACATGACGCGGCTGGCGGTCATGTGGTTCGGCCGGGCCGCCGGAAACTACTTTCGGTTCAAGCGGTTGCTGCGCGAAGCCGAACGTTTTTTTTCGGAAAACAGCGTCGAAGCCGTCGTCCTGGTCGATTATCCCGGTTTCAATTGGCACATCGCAAGGGCGGCCAAAAAACACGGCATCCCCGTCTTCTATTTCATGCCCCCGCAGGTTTGGGCCTGGGCGCAATGGCGGACGAAAAAAATGCGGGCGCTCGTCGATTTGACGCTGTGCCCGCTCGACTTCGAGGAATCCTGGTTTTCACGGCACGGAATCAACGCGAAGTTCATCGGTCATCCGTTTTTCGAGGAGAATCGGAAAAAGGCCGTCGATCAGGCGTTTCTCGAATCGTTTTTCAACAAAATGACCGGCAAACCGATCCTGACGCTGCTTCCCGGCTCGCGAATGCAGGAAATCGCCAAAAACCTTGACGATATGCTCCGGTGTGTCGCCCGGGTCCGGGAACGTGTCCCCTGTGTCCAACCGGTTTTTGCCGCCTTCAGCGACGAACATGCCGAACGGATCGCCGAACGAATCGCCGAACTGACCACGGAACGCCCCGTCGATCCGGTCGATCCGCTCTATCCGGAAGTTTCGATTCCGGTCTATGTCGACCGAACCGCGGAATTGATCCGGGCGGCCGATTGCTGCCTTGCCGTCTCCGGGAGCGTATCCCTGGAATTACTCGCCTGCAACAAACCGACGGTCATTTATTACCGGGTCGGGGCAATCCCCTTTTTCATCCAGCGTTTTTTCCGGCGGGCACGTTACATTACACTTGTCAATCTCCTGGCCGCCGATCGGGCTGCCCGGGCGAAAAAAACAGCGGCGGCACCATCAGCGACGGCGGTCGTCCCTGGTACCTTTTGCGAAAAGGAAAATCCCGACGACGGATTTCTATTCGACGATGCCCTGGGGATCATCCCGGCCCACCCGACGCCGCAAGATCAGGACGGCATGTTGTTTCCGGAATTCCTGACAGCCGATGACAAGAGCCGGCAGGCGGCCGACCACCTGATCGAATGGCTTACCAAACCGGAATCGCTCGCGCAGCGCAAGCGCGAACTTGCCGCCCTGCTCGAAGCCGTCGATACCGTTCCCCATTCTCTCGACGTCGCCGCGGAGTCGATTCTTTCGCTTGCGGCCCCTTTCCGTCAAGAGGGGCAGTGTTGATACGCCGGCGGTTGCACCGCTCGGCACAGTGTTATGCTGAAAGCCATTGAAATTTCCCGAAGCCGAAGAGTTCCTGAATGCCTTCTATTTTCACGACGCAACTTTGGGAAAAGCGGACAGGGGCTTGTTTAGCTTAAACCATTGTACATTAAACCATTGTACAACTCAAAGTTGCGTCGCCCATTTCAGCTCAACGCTTCCGCAATCCTGCGGTTGGACCATTTTTTTCACAAGGCAATTTTTTCACGAGGAAACGCGCCGATGAAAGACGTCCTGGAACTGCTCAAAAAGGTCCGAACCGTCGAAATCGTCGCCAAGCGGACGGTCGACGAATTGTTCGCCGGGTTGTACCGCAGCGCTTTCCGGGGTCGCGGGATGGAATTCAGCGAAGTCCGCGAATACGAGCCCGGCGACGACATTCGCAGCATCGATTGGAATGTGACGGCGCGGACGGGACATCCGTTCATCAAGCGTTACACCGAAGAGCGCGAGTTGACCGTCATGTTCCTAGTCGACGTTTCGGCGTCAGGGGTGTTCGGCTCCGACCGCTCGAAAATGGAAACCGCCGTCGAGTTGGCGGCGACGTTGATGTTTTCGGCCATGAAAAACAACGATAAAATCGGGCTCATCACATTCGGCGGCGACGTCGAGCAGTATTTCCGCCCCCGCAAGGGCCGGGGAAACGTCCTGCACCTGGTCCGGCAACTCCTGGCATGTAAACCGGGCGCCCGCGAGTCGAACTTGAACAAGGCCCTCGATTACCTCAACCGGGTCCAGAAACGACACGCGGTCGTCTTCATCCTGAGCGATTTCCTGATTCCGGACCTTGTCGGGCTGACGTCCGACGCGATGAAACACGTGACGCGACACGCGCCGGAACACGCGCACGACGAACGTTCCCAGCGGGCTCATGCGAGAACATTGTTTCCCGGAACGATGCCCTCTTACCTCCTTTTCGGTCCCGAGCGACGTGCGCGACACCGTCGAATCGCCCTTTCGGCAACGCAGAAGGCGTTCCTGATCGCGACCCGGCGGCATGACGTCGTCGCGCTGATGGTGCGCGACCACCGCGAATCCGATTTCCCCGATGTCGGACTTCTCGCCCTGGAGGACGCCGAAACATCCGAGACCCTGTGGGTCGATACGTCCGGAGAACGGGTACGGCAATGGATTTCCCGTCGCATGGATGCCGTCCGGGAACGGCTTTGCGAAACCTTGCGCCGCGCACATGTCGAGTATATCCCGATCGATACCCGGCAGGATTACATACGTGAATTGCGGGATTTTTTCAAGAAACGGTCCAAGTGACCGGAATCGGTGTATACTGGAAACGCGGTGCAATGGGTTGTTTGGCGAAGGCTGCTTGCGGTATATACCGAAGCCGGTTGAGTCGTCGGTAAACACAGCCCGGTCAAACCGCCTGTTTACCTTCGGAAAACAGTCTCCTTGAAAGTCGGCTGCGGGAAATTTCAACAGCCTTCCGTATAAAAAGTTCCATGAAAACCTTTTCTTTTCCCACGGCACTGTCGTGGACCTGCGTTTCCGGAATGCTCTTATTATGCGGCGCGGGCGCGTTCGCGTCGAGCCGTTCGGATGACGACAAGCCGTCGACGACGACGCTTTGTGCGACGGAAACCCGGGACGGGCTCCTGAAAGCCCGTCTCCTTCTTTCGCCGCCGCATGTCCGGCTCTCGGATTCGGTATCGCTGATCCTTCATCTCGATCACGACGAGTCGATCCGCCCGGTCATTCCGGAGTTCAGCGATACGCTGGGCGATTTCGATATCATCGGAACCGACAACCGGATGACGGGGATCGTCGACGGACGCGTGATCCGCGAGTATACCTTGACCATGCGGCCGCAACGCGGCGGAACGATCGAGATTTGGCCGATTACGATCCCGTATGCCATAAATTCAGGACCGCATCCGGGAGCCGACACCTCCGTGACGAAGACCGGGACGACGACTGTGACGAGGACATTGACCCTCCAGGCCAATCGCATCAAGGTTCATTCGGCGTTCACTTCACAGGACGTTTCCCTGGACGACATCACGGGGGTTCATTCACCGATCGGCTTCCCGGGGCGCTATTCCCGCCTGTTCTTCGCAGGAATCGTCATTGCCGCGGGCCTGTTTCTCGCCCTGTGCATCCTCCTTTACACCCGACGTTTTCGCAAACGGGCAAGCGCCCGGCCGGCGCCTGTCCTGAGTGCCGGTGAAATCGCGACCGAACGGCTTCACCAGCTCCTCGAAACGCAACTGCATGAGACCGATGTCCGTCGGTTTTATATCGAATTGACCTCCATCGTCCGCTGGTACGTCGAACAGGTCACGCATATTCGGGCACCCGAAAGAACGACGGAAGAGTTCCTGAATGAAATGGGATTGATCGGCGGCGGAGCGACCAACGACCGGTATCCCCTGTTCGATCATCAAACGCGCCGGCGGCTCCGTGAATTCCTCGAAGCCGCCGACCTGGTTAAATTCGCCCGATTCCGTCCCACGCGGGAAGAAATCATGGACGGTTATCACTCGGCCTGCCGTTTCGTCGCACTTTCCACGGAAACGCGGGAACATCATTAGGTTGACCCCACCGCCGTCCTCTGAGGATTGTATCGATAAAGCACGCCAATCCTTACCCGAATGGGACAAATTATGCTTTTTTACTCAAAATATTCTGTTTTTCGGCAAATGATGAGTAAAACGCGCCATATACTTTACGAGGTCTTTGCGGAATCTTTCCCGGAATTGGAATCTACCGTAAACGGCATGACATTCCTTCCGCGCGCAATCGCCCGCCGCCCGAACGGTCCGCATATACCATTGCACAAACAGAAGTTAAGGACGAATGAGTGCGGCAGGCAGACTTGACCAAAATGTCCACTTTCATCGCGTTTCCAGTATAACAACGCCATGCTTTCTCCATCGCTCACGCGAACGATCCCCCGGCTCCTTTTGAACGGGCACCTATCGCAACGAACGATTTGCGAACGGTTCTCCGTCAGCAGGACGACGATGCACAAAATCGCCTTGGAACTCTCCGCAGCCTGCTCGATTCCGCCGGACAAGACCGACCGGAAACCGCCTCCTCGCGAAACGGTTGCCGATATCGAGGAGAATCCCCGGCAGCACCGACATGGGCGGCACCGGAGCGATCACGAGGATCCGCCGGCAGCTACGGATCATTCGACACCCGGAAGCATTTTAAGCGGCACCATCTTGATTCCGCCGTCTTTTGCGTCTTCTTTCGGGCCGGGCAGCGGAATATCAAGGATACGCGAAATGGGCACCATCTGATTCAACGTCGGCAACGGATCGTCGACGCGGCTGATCGGGACCATCTCCCCTGCACCGACTTCCGGCAAACGGCGGACAACATGCCGGGGGCGTTCGAGCATCTCCAGTTTTTCCGGGGGTTTCGGCGGTTCCGTCACCGCGATTGGAGGGACCGGCTTGTTGACGACCGTTTCCGAAAGCGGTGCGACCTCTTCGACGAGAAACAAGGAACCGTCCGCGAGCGGTTGCGAATTTATCTGCGCATCCTGCGGCAAATCCGCCAGCGAACCCACCGGCGAATTCACGGCGTCCCTTTCCCGCGGCTCCTCGTCGAAGTCGTTCTCCGGCAGGGGTTTTTCTTTCAACGGCTTCTCGAAAGGCGGTCGGTCGACGTCGGATCGATCGTCATCGCCAACAGAAGACGCGGGTCTCGCATTTCGGGGAGGAAGATTTTTGGGAACCCATTTCGGCGGCGTATAGATTTGTCCGTATTTCCGCTTGGATTCCGCCTGTTCCAGCGGAAAAATGTCCGCATCCGGCGACGCGGCCGCGCGATTTCCGTTTTCTCCCCGAGAAGACCGGGAAACGTGCGGATCGACCGTACTCGCGGCGACCATTCGGTTCTCGGGATCGGCAGGATGATTCGCTTTTCGCAGCACAAAAGCGCCGACGCCGCCCGAAACCAAAATCAAGGTCGCGAGAACGATTTTCGCTTGAGGACGGAGAGATATACCGGAAACGCGGTGCAATTGATGGTCTGGTGAAGACTGCTTGTCGCACTCGCTCGCCGCAACGCCGTGGTAAATATCAGGTTGCGAGTTTCGTTCGGGCGACGGGCGATTGTTCGCGGGAACCGTTTCAGGCCGTTTGCGGTATAGATTCACGAGCGCACCCTCTTTTCGTCGATATGCTGAAAGTCGGCTGCGGTGTAAAACAAAAACGAGTCGGAAACCGGTGGGGGTTGTTCGTTTTCAGCGATTCGTCACGTCGATACCGGGCCTGCTATCGGTATCGACTTGAGCGGCGAAAAGATTCGGCTTTTTTTCATCCGCCCTCACAGACCGCGCATTCCCACTTGTTTCGCAATTGAGGCACGGGCATCTTCGACGCACCGGCTGTCCATTGTCAGCAGCCCGCACCCGGTCACTTCACGCGGTTATACTGGAAACGCGATGAAAACGGACATTGGGTCAAGTCCGCCTGCCGCACTCACTCGCCCTCAACTTGTGTTAATGCAAGCATTTACGCGAATCGTTCGAGCGGCAGGCGATTGTGCGAGGGAGGATTATCAGGCCGTTTACGGTATAAACAGGCGGTTTGACCGGAAAACTCAACCGGCTTCGGTATACATTCCCGGATCGCATCAATTGAGCGTGGGGTCTACGAAAACGCGGCGACTTCGTGTTCGAACAACAACCGTTGCCCTTCGAGAAGGATAATGACTTCTTCGCCGACTTTTCCCATGCCCTGGATGTACTGGGCACTGTCGCGCGGCGGCGGGGAAATCAACTCGTCGTCGATATTACGGACCTCGTTGACCGTATCGACGACCAATCCGACCTGGGCTCCGATGATATTGACGACCACGATACAGGTCCTCTCGTCATACGGCCGGGCTTCCATGTGAAAACGGATCCGCATGTCGAGAACCGGAATCACCTGGCCGCGAAGATTGACGACGCCCTTGACGAATTGCGGCATGTCGGGCACTTCGGTGATTTTCTGCATCCCGACGATTTCGGTTACGTAACGAATCTCGATCCCGTAGTCTTCGTTACCGAGCCGGAACGTCAGATACATGTTTTTCAACGTATCTTCATTCTCCGTGGTAATCGTTTCGATCTGTTCGTTCAGTTTGTTCAGTTCGTTGGCGGTGACCTTGTTTTCCATGTTGATGTATACTGAAAGCGGTTGAAATACGGTAAAAATTCTTTCCGAAGCCGACGTTGCGGGAGGCGGTGTCCCGAACACGGCGATGAAACCCCCGTTGGCCGCGAATGTTGAGCCCGGCACCCAGGTCCAATGTTCTCGCGTTCCATGTTTTCGCGGATGTCAATAAGACCAAACCACCTGCTCAAGTATATGGCAACAAATCGCCGATTCGGGATAATTTAACGAAATAATCCCACATTCCCAGCGGCACGCCTTGAAAAAAATGATACAATCGATACAGGTCTTCCAACCGGCCTCCGCCGGGAGCGACCACGCCGGGGGCCCCCCGACGCCCACATATCATGTCCACTATATCATTTTTCGTGCCGTTGTCCAGTTTCCTGCCGAAACCGGAAGATTTCCGGTCACGGCGTTCGCCTCCCTCGAAAACAGATTTCCGCATTTTCCGGCGTCGCGAGAATTCCCGCGAAAATTCCATACGGCCGCAGGGTATCCGATCATGAGTGAAAAAAACATCGAGCCGGCCGTTTCCGATGAGACCATCCTCTCTCTCGACTCACTGCAAACGACCTTTCTTCGCCTTGAAGAACAGGAGTCCTCGCGCCGGGCCGAACGGCATTCCCCGGAACTTCGGGAAGACGCCGCGATTCGGAGAAAGGAAGAAGTCGCTTTTCTCCGTGTTTTCGGCGACTTGATGGACACGGCAGAGGCCGATGAAGAAAAAGGCGATGGAGCGGACGCATTTTCGGAATGGGAGGAAGAGGAGGAATCCGAAAACGATTCGGATCCAGGGAACGTCGCGAACAGGGCGGACGGCGGCGATAGGATAAGCGGCATTGACGAGGCGGACGGTATTGACAGGGCAGACAGCGGTGTCACGGCATCCGGTTTGGAGGAAAAAACGATTCCCTTGACGCCCGAAACCATCCTGGAGGCCATGCTTTTCGTCGGCGATCGCGAAAACCGGCCGTTGACCGCGTCGAAAGCCGCCGAACTGATGCGCAACGTCGAGCCGGAAGAAATCGAGCCGTTGATTACGCGGCTGAACGAGCGTTACGGACGTGCCGGCAGGCCGTATCGCATCCTTGCCGAACACGGCGGTTTCCGGATGATTCTCGATCCGGCGTTCGATTCGATCCTCGCGAAATTCTACGGTAAAATCCGCGAAGCGAAACTTTCCCAGCAGGTGATCGACGTGCTGGCGGTCGTCGCCTACCGTCAACCGATCACCACCGAAGAGGTCCAGGCCATTCGAAAAGCGCCGAGCGGGGGCATCCTGAGCCAGTTGGTTCGTCGCGGCCTGCTCGGAATCGAGCGCAAACTCGAAGCTCAAAAGCCGGTTCTGTTTTATCGAACCACCGATCGCTTTCTACAACTTTTCGGCCTTGATTCGCTCGACGATCTGCCGACTCCCGAGGAAATCGATTTCCGTTGACCGGCGTCCCCCGATGCGGCGTCCCCGATTCAGCCGTAACCGCCCATGCCGAAAAAGAGCGTTTTCTTCAACATGCGATAAAGCCAGAAATCCTCGGGAATCTCACTTTCCGGCAAATGATGGCTCGTCCGTTGCTGCGCAGCCTCCAATTCCGCACACAAATCCCCCCCGCTCCGGTCCGCGACCTCATGTTCCCGAAAAAACGCGGCCAGCGCTTGCGGATGTTGCAGGATGACACAACCGCGCCCGGCGTCGGAAACCGCGTTCGGCCCCTTTTCCGACAAGGAGGGCGACGTAAACGCACGGTCCACGAATCGCTGAAAATCCCGCAAAAACCGGCTCCCGTCGATCGTACGGAAAAGATCGCCGCCGTGATCGGTGATCCTTTCCCGGCAGACGGAAAGCGGCGGACAGGGTTCGATTCCGCCGTCTGGCCCGATGTGAAAACCGAGTCCTTTCGCCGCCGGGCAAACTGCGACGCCGTCGGCATCCCAGTAGGTATCGATCAGGATGATCGGCATTTTCCGCCTCAATCGCAACAGGCGGGTACGAAAATCGAGCATCTGCCGGACATCGAGGCACAGGTGCGGCGAGGGATCGTTCCCGACCGGCCGGAACACGTAATACCATAAATACATCGCACCGAGATCGATGAACCGGCGGACATATTCTTCCGTAAGCACTTCGTCGATGTTTTCGGCCGTGACCACGGTCGCGACGCCGTAGAGCAACTTTTGGCGCCGAAGTTCCCGGCAACCTTCGATCGCCGTCTCGAAGGTCCCCTCGCCGCGCCGGTCGTCATTCGTGCGCCGCAAACCGTCGATGCTGACGAGCGGGCTGACGTTTCCGAGCCGGCGCAGCCGGGTGACGGTTTCGACGTCGAAAAACTGGCCGTTCGTAATGATCTGGAAATAACATTCGGGATGCCGCCCGATCAACTCGAACAGCCGCGGATACAGGAAGGGTTCACCACCGAGCAGCGTGTGAAAATACACGGATCGTTTTCCCGCTTCGCGAATCGCACGGTCAACGTCGTCAAAAGGGATTTCTCCCGGCAGGCTTTTGACGTCCGCCGCCGTCTCGCCCGCAGAGTCGGGCGCAGGGGCGGAACGGATCCAGCAGCCGCGACATCGAAGATTGCAGGCTCCGGTCAGCGCGAAAAACAAAAACGGCGGAAACAGTTCCCCTTTTTTGAGCCGGTGCTTAAAAGCCCGCAGCGCGAAAAGACCCTTCCACACCCAAAGCCTCAGCGCTTTGAAGGCGATGCGGGGGGAAAGTTCCCGGAAACCTCGAAACAAAAACGGAATAAGCATGGAATCGCTCAAAATAAAGGCCCGGAACGAAGCGTAGCGCAGTGACGGGCTTTTTATGGGGGGTTGCCGACAAAACCCTGACACAGCCGATAAAATTCGATTGTAGGGATTGACGATTCCGGCGACAAGGGGAAGAATGAGTTTCTCGGGAAAACGGCGAACGGTCGCGCCCCGCTCATTCACTCAAACGATAATCGACAAACCATAAACGATAATAACGATAATAATGGCTTGGGAATATTCGGAAAAAACCAAACAACTGTTCATGGACGCCGTCCAGGGAAAGCCGGGAACGCATCTCGGAGAAATCGAAAATCCGGACGGGCTCGGCGAACACGGTTCGATCGCCTGTGGTGATGCGCTTCGTTTCACCTTCCGGGTCAAACGGGATCCGACGGACCCGTTGAAGGACGTCATGACGCAGGCACGCTACCTGACCTTCGGTTGCACTTCCGCGATTGCCGCCTCGGAAGCCCTTTGCTGCATCATCGAAGAGAAGGAATTGACGCCGATCGAGGCACTCAAGATCACGAACGCCGACATTGTCGCATTCCTCGACGGTCTGCCGTCCCAGAAAATACATTGCTCCGTCATGGGCGCCGAGGCGTTGCAGGCGGCGGTTTTCAACTGGGCGCAGCGTCGCGGGGTCAACCTGGACGCCCTCGGAATCGATATCAATCCGGACGAACAGGAGGAAGGGAGAATCGTCTGCACGTGTTTCACGATTTCCGAACCGTACCTGAAAAGAAAGATCAAGGAATTGAATTTGCGGACGATTCCCGAAATTACGGCCGCGATCAAAGCGGGCGGGGCCTGCATGAATTGCCACCACGCACCGGGCGGGTTGCAGGATATTCTCGATGAGGTCCGGGCCGGGGAGCCGACCGTCGCCGATTCCGTTTCCACCCGATCCGAGACCGGTGTCACGGAACTTCCGCTTGTGGGGACATTCCACCCGGGCAACGTTGTCCCTCCAGGCAATGTCCCTCCAGGCGACACTGCCGGCCCTGTGCCGGACAAAGCGACCGCGTATACCCCTCCTCCGGCTCCCAAGGTCGCCGGGGAAAAACTCTCCCCCTTCCAGTTCGCGAAGAAAATCGAAAAACAGCTCAACGATTACATCCGCCCGATGATTCGCAAGGACGGCGGCGATCTGGAACTGATCGACATCAAGGATACGACCGTTTACGTCGAGTTGCGGGGCAATTGCGCCGGGTGCGCCGGTGCTTCCCAGACGCTCAAATATCTCGTCGAACACACGCTCAAGGAACAGGTTGACGAACGTATCCGCGTCGTCCAGGTCTGATCGTTCGCGATGGTTTTGCGCGATGCTCCGATGGTCTTGTGCGATGGACGCGTGCGGCGATTCCGATCAGGTCCGCCGTTGGACGGTGTTTCCTTCGCAGCGACGCACCAGACGCTTGAATTCGAGACCGATCAAGGTCGATTGGACGATATGGACGGGCAACCCGGTTTCCGCGACCACGATGTCGATCGGAACCCGTTCCGCCGTGATCCGTTCCATGATCGTCCGTTCGTTGTCGTCCAGCGCAATCTCCCCGGACACCCCGGGCGGACGACTGGACGAAGAGGACGAACGACCGGACGAACAACCGGACGAACAACCGGTTGCCCGGCGATGCGAATTCGCACGGTCGTAATTCGCATGGTCGTAATTCTGTGGTTCGCCGAAAAAGCCGGGAGTGTCGCGACGGCCTGTTTCCGTGCGGCCTGTTTCCGTGGCGCGTCGCCCGGTCGTGTTGCTCTGTCGCGTTTCGGAAGCGAGGACCGGTTTTCCGTCGGGGAGTAGCGATCGCAAGGGACACGACCAACAGGCCGGCTCCGTTTTCTCGCAATAGGTTCGACCGAGGCGGACGATCAACGCCTGGAAAGAATAATACAGATCGGCCCCGTACGGCGCGGTTTCGTCGTCGTGGGTCAACTCCTGGTGAACGACCCGCTGGATTTCGGCTTCTTTCGTTCCGTGGGGAACGATCCCGTGGCGCGTCAGAACGCGGACGGTAAACGGATCGACCATGTAGACCGGCAATTTTCCGGCGTACAAGAGGATATTGTCGGCGACGGAAGTTCCGATTCCCTTGATCGCGAGCAGTTCCCCGCGCACCGTTTCGACGTTTCTCGCAAAGAACCGGGGCAGATCGCCGCCGCTTTCGGCATCGATCATCTCCAGCACGGCCCTGATCGCGTCGCCCTTGCGCTGCTGGAACCCGGCCGGCCGGATCAGCCGGGTCAACCGTTCGGGATCGAGACCGCGCAGCCCGTGAAAGGTAAGCAGGTTTTCCCGCCGGATCGCGTCGAGTATTTTTGATACGATTTTCCAATTGGAGCCGGGGACGAGAATCGCGCCGACGATCACCTCCAAAGGATCTCCCGGCCACCATTCCATGGGACGTTCGCCGGCGTAAAACTCGCCGAGGCGGTCGTGGATTTCACGCAAAATCGACACGGAAAATTCCTGTTCTGTTTTGTACGGAAAACTTTTTGCAATTTTCCGAAGCCGACGATTCGGGAAGGGACGTTTGTTCCCGCTCTCCGGTCACTGCGCCCGGCCACGTTCCCGGCTTCCGTTTCGAGCCCTTCCGCCGTTCGGGCCTTGCCGCCCGCCCGAAAACGGGGTATACTGGTCCCTGCGCTGCGCCAGTATACCACGTATTTCTCTCTCATCCAATCTCCCATGTCCAAGAAGTCCAAATATGCCGCGCCGAAACCGGGAGGACCGCTCCTTCCGACCGACCGGGATGAAAGTACGGCCGATCCCGCGGAA
>QMCD01002476.1_pt1 | contig 19426 bp, 11 predicted proteins | sample 1821841 | NCBI WGS metagenome assembly QMCD01 (sample SAMN01991225, study PRJNA193472) | Termite gut metagenome, whole genome shotgun sequencing project. | isolation source: worker | host: Macrotermes natalensis
AGCCAAGAATCCGTAACGCCAAAAAGCCGCCGTGAGAATGCGGACATTCCCTCGGCGGCTTTCTTTTCGTGTTTCGACTATTTATCGCCCATCAAATCCGGCAATCGATTGACGCCGTCGGCCACGTCTTCCAGCCCGGAGTGCGTATACACGTTCATGGTCAGCGCAATGTCCGAGTGCCGCATCGACTCTTTCGCCACATGCGAGGCCACGCCATATTGTTTCAATAATGTCGCGTGCGTATGCCGCAGGGAATGAACGTCGACCACGCGATCTCGCCGATCCTTCTTCTCAATGCCCGCAAAAACAATGTCCAAATTCAACACCTTGTCCAACGCTTTCGGTACGTTAAAGAGTTTGTCGCCGGGTTTGAGCGGGCCTTCCAGTTTTCGCACGTTTAGCCATTCACGTAGCGGCCCAAGAAGAGCATTGCAGATGGACACTTCCGCACCGCGTTTCGATTTCTCGTCTTTCGCCTTGAGCAAGAGAAACGGCACGTTTTCGTCCAGAAACAATTGCTTGATCGTTATCGACGCGAGTTCCTTTTTTCGCAGACCGGTGTAGACAAGAAACGCATAAATGAGCCGCCGCTCCATTCCTGTACGCTTAGCTTTTGCAGCCACTTTGTCGCCGATTCGAGCGGTCTTTTGCCCTTTCAAATTGCCGCGAGTCACCTTGAGTTTGTCGTGCAGTGGCCGCTTTTCGGCGGCTTCGAACAGCTTTTGCGTTTCAGAAAGCGTCAACGCTCGTCGTTCATGTCGCGGGTCAGCCTTTTCGTTCGCTTTCGGAATGCGAGCGAATGGGTTGCCGTGCAGGCCGAGTTCGTCGACGGCCCAGTTCGACATCGCCACCATCGACTCGCGGTAATTGTTACGAGCCGACGCACTCATGCCTTCATCCGCCCTCGCGTTGAGCCACTTGATAAAATCCGTTGCATTAAAGTCGGCAATTCGCTTGAATTTGCATTCGCTGCAAACACGCAGGATTCGGCTTTTTACCGCGCTGATATATTCGCTACACGCTTTAGTCTTGAGAAACGCGGTGTAATCCTCGATTTGCGAGGCGATGGCTTCGTTGAGTTTTTTACTCGTAACGATTTCCTGCTGCGTGATGATGCCCGCCTTGATCTTGTCGACTTCCTGTAACCAGGAGTTGAGCGTATGTTCGGCGGCTCGCCTGTCACGACAGCCGGTCGAGCGTTCGATACGCCGACCATTCGCGTCGATATATCGCGCAACGTAAACATTCGACTCTTGAATAATATGCGGCCCGGATTTCGTTACAACATATTCCGCGACATTTTCCTCGTCTCCGCATTCCCAAACCGCATACTGCTTGCCGTTTTCGCCGGTCATCAAGACCGCGTTTTTCGGCACAGGCCAAGCGAGGAAGGCAATTTACAAACGCAGCAGGAATGGCACGCGACATGCCCGTATTTTTGTTGCATCTTTCAAAAAATCACCCCATCGCACTCGTTTGCCCGTCCATTGTTCGTTCGGAAAGCCATGCGCGACGGCTCCGTTACGAATGATTTGCCTGAGAGATTCCTTTTCGGCATCGGTCGATTTCGACGTTCGACCGGAGCTTCGTTTTCGCAACAGTCCGGCCAGGCCGCTTGTAACTTTTTTCGCCGACGTTTGACGGAGGAGATCGAGGCTTTGAGAATTTGTACGATTTCGTCGACGTCGCGGCCATTTTCGAACATTTGGCGTCGATCAACCGCTTGGCTCTTGCTGGAATCGTTTGGTAGTGCTCGCGGCAAGTTTATCTGAAACAAAAATAACAACGGCCATTTTTTTTGATGGTCAATAGCTCTTTGCCAAAGCAGGCAACAAAATATCCCAGACGAAATTGAGTTCACGCTGCATATTTCGCACATCGGGAATTTGACTGGTCAGAACGATCACGGCCTGCTTTTCCGGCTGCACGAGAATGAACTGGCCCGCCGCACCGTCGGCTCGGAAACCACCTGAACGGCTGCACCACATTTGGTAGCAGTAGCCGTGCTCCCAATCGTTCGTGTTTGTTGCCAGGTCAATCTCCGGGTTTGGTTTGATATGCCGTTTGGTCGCCTCTTCAACCCATTCGGCAGGCAGCAATTGTTCGCCGTTCCACCGCCCTTTTTGGAGCAAAAATTGCCCCAGTTTCGCCATGTCTTCAGTTTTAACGGACATGCCTGCCCCGCCTTTGCTCGTGCCCGACCAATTCGCTTCAAATTCAATGCCTTCGATTCCGAGTGGCTCCAAAAAACGGGGTTTCAGGTAGTCCAGCACGTTTTCACCCGTCGTTTTCCGCACGATTGAGGCAAGCATATAACTCGCACCGGAATTGTACAAAAATTTTGTGCCCGGCTTATGGACGACCGGCGAGGCGAAAAAAACTTTTTCCCAGCGTTCTTTTGTTTTTTGCAGTTCAGGCCAAGTGTCCTTGTCATGGCCTGTGCTCGTGGTCAGCAAATCCCGAACGGTCATATCCGCCAGATTTTGTGACACTTCCGCAGGCAAGTCGTCCGGGAAAAATGAAATCACTTTGTCGTCTTCGGAAAATTTTCCTTCGGAAATGGCGAACCCGACAGCCATGGCGGTCCACGTTTTGCTGACGGAGCGCATAGAATGGTTGACCGTGGGGCTATGTTCACCGAACCATTTTTCAAAAAGTACGTTGCCATCTTGCAAAACCATGATGCTGTGTAGCTCCAGATCGTTGGTCTGCATTTCGTCGAGAAATTTTTCGACGGCCGTAGAAAGTTGAGTGCTTGGCTTGGCGCGCGGCAGATTTTTGTCCGCAGGCGTGGTCTGTGCAAAAAGCGAAGCGGCAAAACAAAAGACGAGAAAGAAGGGAAAACAATGTTTCATGGGAAAGGATGAGTAAGGGGTTGGTGGAATCGGTACAGCCAGATTGTACCCAATTGCCCCGCACTTGAATACGCTATCGAGAGGCGGGTGGCTTTTTTTCAGTTTGAATTGCGGTATTATCTTACGGATAGGAATCGTCATTCCCACGCAGGCGGCGGTGTTTCTCGTCATTCCCGCGCAGGCGGGAATCCAATCCCCCGCGTCCTTCCCCCTGCCTACATGGGAATGACGCAAAAATGTCGTATTTCTGACTCACCCCTTTACCATTACACGAAATCTACCATGTCCAGTCCCAATGCCTCCAAGCTCGAAGCTATTTTCAAACCCAAATCCATCGCCGTCGTCGGAGCTTCCACCCGGCCTGGCACGGTCGGCAGCGATCTGCTCGCCAACCTGATTCGAGACAAATTCACCGGCGCAGTTTATCCGATCAACCCGAAGGCCGACGAAATTCAAGGCCTCAAATGCTACAAAACCTTGGCAGATGTGCCCGGCGAAGTGGACTTGGCCGTGCTCATCGTTCCCGCCAAGGCCGTCCCCGGCATCGTTGACGAAAGCAAGGCCAAAGGCGTAAAAGGCATGGTCATCATCTCCGCCGGTTTCAAAGAGATGGGCGGCGAAGGCGTGCAGCGGGAAAAGGAACTTACCGAACAGGTCCATGCCGCCGGCATTCCGCTCATCGGGCCGAACTGTCTGGGTGTCATCAATCCCGATCCGAAATTCAGGATGAATGCGACATTTGCATCCAAAATCGCCCTGCCCGGTTCGCTGGCCTTTATTTCTCAGAGCGGTGCGCTTTGCACCTCGGTTCTCGATTACGCCGAAGCCCGGCAGATCGGTTTTTCGAAGTTTGTCAGCTTCGGAAACAAGGCGGACATCAAGGAAACCGACCTGATTGAGTACATGGCCAGCGATCCCGACACGAAAGTCGTGGCTCTGTACCTCGAAGACATCGGCAACGCCCAGGAATTCATTGAGGCCGCCTCGAAAACATTCTGGGAATGCGGCAAGCCGGTGCTCTGCCTCAAGTCAGGCCGGAGTGCCGAGGGTGCCAAAGCCGTCAGCTCGCACACCGGTTCGCTGGCCGGTTCCGATGCGGTCTACGAGGCGTTATTCAAGCAGTGCGGCGTGCAGCGGGTCAATTCGATTTCCGAACTGTTCGATCTGGCCGCGCTTTATACGACGCAGCCGATGCCGAAAGGCCGGAATTTGGCGATTATCACCAACGCGGGCGGCCCTGGCATCATGGCGACCGATGCCGCGATGGCCGCCGGGCTGAAATTGGCCAAGCTGGAGCAGTCGACCAAAGACAAACTGAAACCGCCAGTTTTGCCGGAAGCCGCCGCGCTGAACAATCCCGTCGATGTGATCGGCGATGCCCACCACGACCGCTATCAGGCCGCTTTGGACGCAGTTTTGAACGATCCGAACGTCGATATGGGCGTGGTCGTGCTCACGCCGCAGTCGATGACGGACACGGACAAGATCGGCGAAATCGTCGGCCAGGTAACGAAGACCGTCGCCAAGCCGGTGGTCGGGGCGTTCATGGGCGTGGCTGAAGTGGCCGAGGGCGTGAATAATTTGGTGAAGGGCGGCGTGCCGAACTACGCTTTCCCGGAAGATGCCGTCAAGTCGCTGGCCAGTTACGCGAAACTCGGCGACATTCAGGCCACGGCAAAACGGGAATATGTCACATATTCCGACTGCGACGTGGAAAAGGCGAAGAAGGTGATTGCCGACTTTTTGGGTGGCGAAAACGAAAAGTACATGACGCAGGCCGACTGCCGGGCACTTTTCGAGTGCTACAAACTGCCGCTGCTCAAGAGCGGTGTGGCGAAATCTGCCGACGAAGCCGCGAAAATCGTGGAGGGCATTGCTTCTGGAAATACGGGCACGAAAGTGGTGATGAAAGTGATGTCGGCGGACGTGGTCCACAAATTCGACGCGGGCGGCGTGCTGTTGAACATCGAAGGCGCGGACGGGGCCAAAGCTGGTTACGAGAAAATTTACGCCAACATCGCCAACTGGGCTCATGAAAGACAAGTGCCGGAGGCGAAAATCGAGGCGATTCTGATCGAGCAGATGGCGGCGGAGGGCGAGGAATTGATTGTCGGCTGCAACCGCGACGGCCTCGGCCCGCTGATGATGTTCGGCCTCGGCGGCACGCTGGTCGAGCTGCTGAAGGATGTGCAGTTCCGCCTTGCCCCAATGTGGAAATGCACGGCCGAGGAAATGGTGCGAGAAATCAAGGCGTTCAATGTGCTGGATGGCTATCGTGGCAAGCCGAAGCGGGACATCGACGCCGTCGTCGAGACGATCCTCCGCATGTCGGCGATGGTCGTGAATCACCCTGAGATTGCCGAGTGCGACATCAACCCGCTGATTGTTCATGCGGAAGGGAAAGGGTGTAGCGTCGCAGATAGTCGGGTCATGCTGCGGCGGTAACAATGAAATCAGAGCCTCGCCCGCAAGGAAGCGGTTCTCAACGAGCCGGGGACTGTGTCCCCGGAGCTTTTTGCGATTGTTTTATCCCAAGGGAGAATTATCATGCCGGAAACTATAACATGCCCCTATTACACCAGTGGATACTGTAACTTTTACATGTCGTCACAGACCCAGTATCAGCAAGAGAACTATTGTGTGACGCCCCGAGACAAGGAAAATTGGCAGAGATGTCCCAATTATCAAGGGGTCACACCGCAACAAAAAATCGAAAAGCGAGTGCGGTGAACAAACTGGCAATGCTGGGATTTTTGCATGGTCGGCGAGTCGCCATCAATGATTGCAACTCGCCTATCGTTATTTTTGCGTTTGATTTCTAGGCACTTACTCTTTCTTGAGGGAAACCCTATGACAATTATTTTTTCCTGCCCGAATCCAAATTGTCGGCGTCTGTTTAAGGTTGAAAAAAGATTGGCCGGGAAGAAAGCGAAATGCGTTGATTGCCAGACCGTCGTGACGATTCCGGCGGAGGGTGTCAATACTCTTGACGACGAACTGTCCCAAATCGAGGGGGTGGTAAGTGGATGTGAAAAAGAAATCGAAGATGGAAGGATCAGCACTAATACAGTGTTGCGCCAAATGCAAACGACATCCCAAAATCTTGCCTCAAATGCAGATATGGACATGGCCAAACAACAGGTCGACGTACTGAAAAATAAAATACTGGATCGAATGGAACCGACCATAACACGTCTGATGGAGTTAAAACTCCACATGCCGGACCATTTTCAGGTCGACGCATTGGGGCGCAGGGCTGTAAACTGTTCCAAAGCATTGGGATACATCTGGCTTGATGTGAACAACACGTTGTTTACACCGGATATGAGGGGGCAAATGCAAGCCCAGAATCAAGAGCAACGGAAAGCTCTTGAAGCAGTCGTGTCCACGCGGCTTGCCGTTTTTACTCAAACACAAAAAAATACCGTCGCGATGAAGTCACCGCCTGTTCCTCCACTCGTGCAGCCCCCCACAACGCCAATCGATCCAATACCCGCATCCGAGGCCATGAGCACGGAAATTTTGCTACTGATCATACTGGGCATTGCCTTTGCCGGCTTGTGTGTGATGGAATTGGTGGGGCTGCCTTGGGTGGTTTTTATTCCCGCCACAATAATCACAGGCATCACGATGGTATTTGTGTGGAATAGGAAAAAGGAAAACGAATTAATAGACCGCGCCGAACAAGGAGATGTACAAGCCCAGTATGAATTAGCTCAAAAATATCACCAACGTAAGAAATCAAGTGAAGCCCATCAATGGTTCATGCGAGCGGCGGAAAACGGATACGCCCTTGCGCAATTGACATTAGGACAACGATACAAAGACGGCGATGGCATTGAGAATAATCCAAAGCAAGCCTGCTTTTGGTTTGAAAAGGCAGCCAACCAAGGATTGGCAGATGCACAATATGAAACTGGAAAGTGTTATCAAAAAGGAAAAGGGGTTCAAGAAAGCCTGGCACAGGCTATGACTTGGTTTGAAAAAGCCGCCAAGCAAGGCCACTCAAAAACATTGGACGAATTGGAATTTTTGGCAAGGCAACGACGAGAAGAAGAGCAACGCCGTCGTGAACAAGAAAAAAAGGATCAATACAAGGCTGATATCCTGTCTGGAAGAATTTCATACGATGATGAATTAAATAAAATTGAGGAAGCACTAAACTCTTATATGCAAGAATCCCTACGTCTGTATCAGTGTGCTGGAGGCAGTCAATTCCGTGATAATTTGGCGCACATTTGGGCACATAATCGTGAGTTGATGCAAGTAATGATAAACCGAGAAACAAGGACTATTGATAATTGCCAAGTAAAATTGCGAGAACTCCTTGATATTAAATGGGATACTCGTACTGAAGACTTGATAGATCGCTGTAAAGAACATTGGCGCGAGTGGGGAAGGATAGTATTCCCTATGGACACTTTGTGTAGGCTCATGAAAAATCGTTATCCCAACGACTAGGTAATTCGCGACATCGTCTGGGAACCTTGTCTATGTGTTATAAGAGATTCAACCATGACCGACTTTCGCGATACCCACGGTGACCGGATTCTCATGCGTATCGGCAATCGGATCGTGGACAATTATGGAAAGTGGGTCTATGAAATTCGAGGCGACAGAATTTACGACGCTGACGGCAACTGGAAATACGAAATCAGGAGCAGCCCTTTGGGCGACCGGATTTATGACACCTACGGCAATTGGCAGTACGAAATTCGAGGAGACCGGCTTTATGATGTAAGTGGAGACTGGCTCGGTTCGGAGTATTGAGGCGTTCAAGGTCTTGGACGGCTATCGCGGCAAGCCGAAGCGGGACATCGACGCGGTGGTCGAGACGATCCTCCGCATGTCGGCGATGGTCGTGAATCACCCCGGCCGCCGTATTTCATAAATACAGCCCGGAAATACAGTGCCGAGTGCGACATCAATCCGCTGATCGTCCATGCCGAAGGCAAGGGGTATAGCGTGGCGGGGGGAAATCCGAGAGTTTCGGGGTATCTACCCTTTAACTACCGTAGTCACCGGCGACGAAAAAGCCAAGGACTCGGCGTAGCTCTTTTCCATGAAAGGCACTACAAACTGGGCACTACAGGAGTCGAACCTGTGACCTTCTGGGTGTAAACCAGACGCTCTAACCAACTGAGCTAAGTGCCCGACCGGCAAAGGCACAGCGGCATTATAGCGGCGTTTTTTCCCGTCGCAAGACGCACGGCCTAGGCCACTCCCATTCGCGCTTGCGGCTGAAGAAAAATGTTTGGAATTCGTGTTTCCCATTCATTCTCTTTCGACTATAATGCTGTCTGCCGGATGGAGTGATTTGTTTCTGGAGCATTCTATGAGACCTCAAATATTCTTCTTAAACCTTTTTTTGCTGGGATTGCCCTTGTTTTCTACGCAGCCGGCTCAGGGGCAGGTTCTGAGAACCGTGCCCTCGGCGGTCTATTTTGACATTTCGATGGCAAGGTTCAATCGCGGCGAATTTGACCGGGCTTTAGCCGATTTTAACAATGATCTGCGCGACGCAGTCAAAATCGGCACGCCTTCGGGCCAAGTGTTGCCTTGGCTCGATTCACTCTGTTATCTTGTTATGATCGGCGAATGCCACTACCAGATGGCTCGCTACGAAGAGGCGATGCTGGCCTTCAACCAGGCCGTACAAGTTTACTTGACGCATTTCGATTGGCTCAGGAAAATCGGCTTCACCGGTACTCCTGTGCCGGTCGCCCGAACCCCGTTCCCTTGGGGCCAGTCGACGCGACAGGGAAATGCGGGCAATTTTAGGAATTGTACCTTCAAAATTCTTCAAGAATCGCTCAACATGCTTAATCTGGGGCGACAGGGGGCCGCTTTCGCCCAGCAAACCACCGCCTCGACGATTTTTGCCGATGAGATTATTTCTCGCATGGGCCTGATGATTCGTCGGCGTGCGGAAATTTTAGGGCCACTGTCGCAACATGATCCTTTGACCAAGGAATTGAACGAAGTGCTCGGCGGCAGGCCTTGCCTGCCCAACCATTTTACAGGGGTCTGGGTCGATGTTTTATACGGCCTGTCCCTTGCCGCGATGGGCGATGCCAAAACGGCGGAAGATTCGCTCAAGGCGGGCTTGCTTATGGAACGCAGCTTCGACCATCAGTTGACAGGGGTAGCCCTTTTTGAACTGGGCAACATCTCGCTCCGGGCAGGAAAACTCGACGAAGCCCAAAAATACTTTTTGGAAACAACCTTTGCCGCCTATTTTTCCCGCGACACGGCCTTACTCAGCGACGCATTCCGAAGTCTGGCCAACGTCCAGAAGACCATCGACAAAACGAAGCCCGTTTCCCCGCCATTCACACGGCGGCCACTTTTTTTTCCTCGCAAAAAGAAGTCAGCCCTATGATCCTCGCCACGCTCCACCATGAAGCGGCGGAGGATTATTTCATGTCGGGCAGCCTCGCCGGCAATCTTGAGGCGGCGGCGAAGCATTGCGCGGCGGCGGCGGCGGCGATGAGCCGTCGAGCCATTTTCGATACGGTTCACGGTGCTCGCAATCATTATCTTAATTCCATGATCGCCTACGCGCTGGGCTACGCGGAATATGTCAAAAGCAAGCCCCTCACCAGACAGATGGCCGCCGGCGACCAGCATTTGGAGACCGCACTCGCATTCATGCGGCGAGGCTCGTTGCGGCTCTATCAGCTTCGCGTGCTGGAAACCTTTTTCCGACAAGGCAAAATCACGGCTCGCGGGCCTATCACCATCCGTATCGCCGACGAGCTTTACGACCTGATGCTCCGCGACTCCACGCCCAGCGACTGGGCATTGCAACCGATGGATTGCTTGGCCGCCATGACCTTTACGCCGGCCAACGCTTATCATCGATGGTTTTACGTCGCACTCCAGCGTGGCGATAATGAAAAGGCGTTCAATATTTCCGAGTTGGCGCGTCGAGCGGAATTTTACGCCGCTCTCCCGCTGGGGCCGCGATTGCTGTCGCTGCGTCAACTGTTTGAAGGCCGACCGGAAGACATCACGCCCGCGATGATGCTCCAGCGACAAACGCTGACGCTGGATTTCGGCGAGTTCACAAAACTTTCCGACAAAGTCAAAAATCTCAAACAACAACTCCAAGCCATCCCTCTCGTGCCCAAGGAGCCTGCGCAGCGGGATCGCCAGAAAAAATTGTTGCAGGAAATCGAGCTGGTGAGTTTGGCTCAGGAAGCTCTGCTTCGCCCGATTGCGTTGACACGAACGCAATCTCCGATGGCATTTCCGCCGCTACGGACTTATGAGGACTTGAGGAAAGAATTGCCTGAACAGACCGCCATGCTCGTGTTCACGGAAGCACTGGGCGAATATCATGGCTTTCTGGTGGACCGCAATAATCTCAAGCGTTGGACCGTCACACAGGGAACCCGCGAGGCTTCGCTACGTGAACTGCTGGCTAATTTCCTTGACGGCATGGGCAACCGCGAGGCCAACCGCGTGCAAAATATCAAGGATATTGCCGACCTAAACGGAAAATGGAAGGCGGCGGGCGAAATTCTCCTCACGCGGCTGCTCGGCAATCAGACGTTGCAGGCCAATTTTACCGAACTGGTCATCGTCCCGACAGGGCCGCTTTGGTACGTGCCGTTTGAAGCCATGTCCGTCAAAGTCAACGGCGAACTCAAACCGCTTCTTTCCGCCGGTGACACTCCGCTGACCATTCGGTATGCACCCATGGCGTCGCTCGGCTTGCCGGGCGGTGCGGGGCGAAGCTCGCTTGTCGAAACCCTTGCGCTGCATGGCCGATTCGTGTCGCGGGATGATCCCACGGTAGCCCTGAATGCCCTCGACCGCTACATTGCTGCGGGCATCAGCCACTTGGTTCCCATGGCAACGATGGCGAGTGATCCGACCTACCAAGATTTTCCCGGCTCGGCCACGGCTTTCGCTTCTCTGGTCAAACAGCTCGTTGTCTTGGACGACATTCCCGTGACGGACGGCTCTGCTCTCGGCTGGTCACCCTTTACGGGCGATAAGGCCAAACGTAATCAGACGATAGCGAGCTGGTTGACGTTGCCTTGGGGCGGCCCGCAACTGATCGTACTTCCCGGTTTTCATACTGCGGCGGAAAATGCGTTGAAAACAGGCCGCGGCGCATCCAAAACGCCGCAGAACGGTGACGATCTTTTCCTGTCCGCGATGGTACTTCAGGCCTGCGGGGCGGAAACCATTTTGATGAGCCGCTGGCGTACCGGCGGTCGAGCCTCTTATGATTTGGTCGGCGCGTTTCTCCAAAATTATCCGAACATGCCTGCTGCTGAAGCGTGGCGTCGCGCGGTGATCAAGGTTGGCGTGAATCCGTTGACCCTAACGGAGGAACCGCGTGTTCGCAGCGTGGCAACGGACGATCCGCCTATTGCGAACCATCCCTTCTTTTGGGGGGCTTTTCTCCTGATTGATACGGGCGAAACTCTTGGCCGCGATGAAGTCGCCGTCGAGTCAGAGGCTGTAGAGGAAGACATCATAGAAGAGGAGGAAGCTGTGAAAACAGAAGAATCCGAAGAAGACGAGCCATCCGAGGAGGAGGCCGTAGAAGAAACCGTTGAAGAAGAGAATTGACAATGGGCCGGTGCGGAAACTTCAACGTAGGTTATTGACGAAAATTTTTTGCCGCTCCAGCGTCGAGAGCCGCGTTCCATGAAAGTAGGCCTGCGACCGCGGCGCGGTGAGATTTTTCACCGATTCCACAACATGGCCCCATAACCAGAATAGATATGAAAACATACCCCCTTTTTGCCACAACTTTTTTTCTCGCCCTGTTTGCCTTTCAAGCCTTTGCTCAAGAGCCTTCCACGGCTGACGCCCCTCAGGACGGCGTGGCCTTACTGGATCAGGCCACCGAGGCGAAACTCCGAGCGAACTCGCCCGATGATTTTGGCAAGGCCATTGATCTCTGCCGTGCAGCACTGAAAACGAACCTTACCGGCGAAAATCTCGAATATGCCCGGCAGCTCTTGGCGGCAACGCAGATTCAGCGCGGCCTGATTGAATCGCGCTCGTTCCTTGATCCACAGCACAAACGATCTGCGGACTGGAAAACCCAGCGCGACCGGATTTTGGCGGAACTCGAAGAGGCTGTGACCGTCATTAAGGATAATGCGCTGACTTATATTCGTATCGCCCAGCTGAATCTTTTGCCCGACGGCAAGCTCGAACGCGCCGCCGAGGCCTTGAAAGCCGCGTTATCGCTGTCGAAGGGCGAGCCCAACATGTATGCCCAGGCGATCCATTTGTTGCTGGAAACGGAAAAGGACCCGGAAAAGCAGGAAAAAATACTGGCCGATGCGGCAAAGGATTTTGACAATGCCATTGTGCTGAACATTTATGCCGCTTTTTTGTTTCGTGAAGATAAATTCGATCAGGCTGTTGAAGTGTTGCAAAGATTTGCCGAGGCGGCCCCGGAAGAGGTCAGGCCACTCGAAAGTGCTTTCCAAATGCTGCTGATGAACGGTCAGACGGAACATGCGCAAACGGTTTTGGAGATGTTGAAAAAGGCGGGTGTGAACGAAGATGAGCTGACCATACGAAATATTCAGCTTCTTGAGCAAGCGAAAAAATACTCGGAGGCCGTCGCACTGCTGGATACTTTGCGAAAAAAGAATCCCGAAAACTCGGAGATTCCGTTTCTGCGTGCCGGGTTTTATGCGCGTATGGAGAATTACGACGAGGCGGCAAAGGACATTGAGGCGGCCTTGCGTCTTCGACCCAAAACGGCCAAATACCTGATACGACAAATTCAGATTCTGACCGCACGAAAAAAGTACGACGACGCCGTTGCGGCGGCGCGCGATTTGCGCAGCGAAGAGCCTGAGAACGCCGAGTTTCTCCTTCTGGAAGCGCAAATTTACGTGGCCCAAAAAGATTTCGACAAAGCTGCCTCGCTGGTTCATGAGTTGGCCGACAAATATCCCGGCGAGCCGCGCTGGCAACTGCTTTTGCTCCAAGTGCTGGTTGAATGCGAACGATTCGATCAAGCCGAAGAAGCCGTCGAAAAATTTCGTCAAGACCATCCTGATCAAAACGATCCCATGCCGTTGCTCATCGGGCTGCTACTGGGCAAAAAGCAGTTTGACCAGGCCGAGCGGGTGGCTGAAAAATATCGCAACGAGAAACCGGAAGACGATGCCCGGTCGCTTCTTTACGTCCGGGTTTGCACTGACAAAGAGGATTTCGACAAGGCGATTGAGATTTTGGAACCGCTGCGTGAGAAGCACCGGGATGACTTCGGGCTGGCGGCGCATTTGGCCGCCCTGTACAATCAGGCCGAGAAATACAAAAAAGCCTGGGAGAATCTGGAACCAATGCTGGAAAAGGAGCCGGAGAACGTGCTCCTGCACAAGCTGAAATCGCAGACCATGATCGGCCTGAATCGCCACACCGAAGCCGTGGCGGCCTTGGAGTTCGTGCTGGCTGCGGAACCGGAAGACGAAGTTTCACTCAATAATCTGTCTTGGCTTTTTTCAACTTCACCCCTTGATTCCGTTCGTGACGGCAAACGCGCTCTGGAGCTTGCCTTGAAGGCGTGCGAAGTGAGCGGCTATGGCAAGGCCTATATTTTAAGCACCTTGGCCGCCGCTTATGCGGAAAACGGCGATTTCGACAAGGCGGTCGAGTGGTCGCAAAAGAGCTTGGAGCTTTCCGACGAAGATGAGAACGTTAAAGATCAAATCGATTCGTTGAAAATGGAGCTTGAATCGTACAAAAACAAGAAGCCGTTCCGTGAAGCCCTCAAGGCCGATGACGAGTGATTTTGCCAAGCCATCCGGGAATACAATTTCCGGCTCGTGACGGCCACCCCGATGGATGGCAGAGTAACCGCTGATTACGAACGATAATGCTCTCGGCGATCCCATGTGTCGAGCATTTTGTCAAGCTGAGCGCGCGAAATGCCGACCTGCTCGAAATGCGGCGTGGAGCTGAACACGTCTTTGCCGGACGTCCCCTCTGCTTCGCCGCTCCGCCCTTCGTCCGGTTCATCCGTCCGCGTCGCCATGACTTCGTCCTGCAAGGCCGTGAGCCACTCTGGCATTTCAAAGCCGACGCCCATCGGCTCTTTGGCGAAATTTTCAATTTGTTCGTACAATTCTTTGAAGGCCGTCTTGGGAGCGTCGCCCTTGGCTTGTCGCATCGCCTTGGGCACGAGGCCACACATCCGATCCACCTGCAAGGGACGAACAAAGCGTTCTTGCAAGCGTTCGTGAACACTGGGGAGCCACATGCCATATTTTTCACTGAGCCGCGTATAATGCCGCAGATGATCTTCGGCGGCGTTGACGCTACGTCGGCCCACGGCCTTTTCCCAGAGTAGAGCCGCCTCATCGCAACCGGCCCGGATCATGGCATCATGCACCCAATAAACCGGCTTGAGATTCCAAGATACACGTTCGTATCCGATTTGAACCCGAAGCATATCGAGCAGCATGAACAGCTTGTCGCCATGATCGGAATGCGTGGTCGTGCTGTTGTAGTCAACGTACTCGGAATAATTCTCGGCAATCGATTCGATAATCAGTTCCAGCCGACTCACGGTGGCATCCCAGTCGATGTTGCCGCGTTCGAGGTCTTCCAACAACTGGGACGCCATTTCCACCTCACCCTCTTCGGTTTTGATACGAAGAAGCGCGCGAAGATAATTGTCGACGCCTTGGTGCAACATAGCCCGGAGATTGCCGAACCCCATATTCTGCTGCGTGAAAATATCGCGGCCGTATTGTGTGATGAAACGCTTGACTTGGGCCCATTCGTCGCGGTCGACCATCGATTCGATGGGCGAAATGCGTATCTGACGGCTATGGGAAAGCCAACTTGCGAGCAGCATTTCAATGATTCGTTCCATGTAATCGACGAGCGCAGCGTCTTGGGTGTCGACAGGCTCGTTGTTACGGAATCGCCATTTTTTCGACGAGAGGGCGATGCTCTTGGTGATGGCCCGCGTGGCGGTTTCGACCAGCTTGTCAAATTCGGTGATCGCGCCCGGGCTGATCGGGTTGGACTCTTCCATTTCTTGTACAGTTTCAAGCACTTGGAAGGCCTCGGTAATCAATCCGAGTCGCGGGGCATATTCCATCAGCCGCATAATGGCCTGCTGAATGCGACGGCAGCGAACGATGGCCCACGGCTTGCCGCCGCGTGAAGTGGGCACGTACAAAATCGTTTCGCGTGATAACAGCCGGAGCATGGGCGACCAGCGTTTACGTACCTTGGCTACATCACACTGGAAAACGAAGTGATTGACTTCGAGGACGGCCTTTTCCCAATCTTCAGTCACTTCGCGCCAATGCTCTTTACCGAGAAAGGATTCGATTATCATTTTGGCGTCGAGCACGTCGACATGCGTCCAAGTAATCCGGTCAAGCAGGATTTCCTTCGTGCCGCGATGCCGGTCGTATTCGAGCAGCGAATCGCCCGTCCCGCGCGGCGGCGGAACCTTATAGGTGGCCGCCTTTCGCAGCAAAAGGTCGAGTCCTTTTCCGTAACGAACAACTTGAAGAAGCCAGGAATCCAGATGTTCCACGACTTTTTCCTTACGCTTCTCGTCGCTGGTCAACTCCGGCAAACCGGCCAGCTTTTCCGTCACGAATTTCCAGAGTTTCGACAAGGTGACGATAAAAGTCAAGCGGTCACTGATCCGCTCCGTTTCATTGGCCAGTTCTAGGTCGTCGCCGTCGTTGAAATCAGGCTGCTTGGCGTCCATCAGAGAATCGTCCACGCCGTCGTCGGTCGTGTCGTGATAGGTCACATTTTCGTATGCAGCACTGTAGAGCGAATCCCCGTCATCCGAATCGCCTTCAAAGGAGGAATCGTTGTCGAAAAACGGCTTTTCCCGGTCATGGTAAGCATCGTCGTCTTCCTCTCCTTCGTCATCCATCTGCGACATGAGGTCCATGATTGTGCCGTGGAAATCGTCCATCGTCGCGGCGTCGGGATTCGAGGTATCTGCTTCAAACATGTCATCCGACAGTTCGATAGCGGGGACTTGCCAGTAATGGTCCGCATTGGCTTCCGTGAAATCGAAAAATTTGCGGGTAAGATTCCAGCGTTCCTCAATACTCATCGCCGGAAATTTTTTACTTCTTCCCCTGGCCTCCTCGTTTTTGTTCTCCTGATCTTGGAACGGCGTCTCCGCGGGCACGACACTCTTCGGCGTTGCCCAGAGCTGCTCCATCCAACGAATGGAAATCGAGTGAAAGGAATAATCCCCTTCCGTCAGCGGAATCGTTGCCGAATTACTGAGCCAGTGCATCATCAGGGCCATCGACGCGACGGGGTCATGCTGGTCGAGCAAGGCCTCCGCCAACAGGACGTAAGCCTTGGTCGAATTGAAGCGGTCAACATGCCTGTTCCAGAAAGCCACGTCGCCTGCCGCTGTCCCGGCATTGTGCCAAGCGGCCAAAGATGTCGAAACCTTGGCCGTCGATTCCCAAGCGTCCAGGCCGGAGAAACTTTCCAAGCCGGAGACCTCGGTGCTGCCGTATTGATCCCACCAACCGGCCAAGTCGCTCATTCGGTCGGACAAGTCTGCCTGAAGATCGCCTGCCCCGGCGGCGGCGGCCTCTTTTTGGAGGCGACTATAGAGATCGAACACGAATTCCATCAAATCGATCAAGTCGTCGATTCGGTGGTCGTGAATCGAATTTTCCACCGAATGGAAAAGGCTGTAATTGGCTCCGAACCCCAAAATGGTCCAAGGATCGACAATGGCCCCGCAACGAATGCCACGGCGAACAAGTTCTTCGATTTTCGGCAGATTCTCCGACGCTTTTTCCAGCTCACCCCGCTCGATGAGAAAATGTGCTTCCGTAATCAGGCAGTCGATGGTCGTCATGATTCGCGCCGACGGGACATGAATGATACCGGTTTGGTGCTCGGCGGCTTCAAAATAGCCCATGCGCGCAAAGATGCGGGCCAAGTGCATTCGTTGGAGCTGCTCGGCGCGGCGCTTGGCGAGTTGCTTGTTCAGATTCTGACGGCAGCCGCCGAAAGGTTGGAACAGGCGTCTTTCCTCCGCCTTAATCCGCGGCTTCATGTTTTCGGGAATCTTTTTGACAAGCTGCTCGTAAAATTTGTCCCGATACCCTGCGATGACGGGCATCAGGTCGGAAAGCGACGTTTCCGAATCGTAAGCCTGCGGCGTATCACCGCAAACGCCTGACCCCATGAGCATGGTTCCGACCAACACGGCTCCGGCTTCGTAGAGCAATTCGTCTTCGGGGACGTTGGCTACCTCGGATTCGCCCATGTATGCCGTCTCGATACGGCGCAAAACGCCGTCGATGGTCACCTGATGCACGACGAAACGGCGGTAAAAACCGTCTTTGTCGATGACATGCGGATCCCAGAGGCCGAAGTGATAATTCGGCTTGCGATTGACGGGATGATCGAAATCGTAGGCGCGGGGATCAAGCACGACTTCCTGCAAACGATTGACATCAAAGCAGGCTTCATAAAGAATTTGCGAATCGGTTTCGCGCAGGATGAACAGAGCTTGATCGATAACCTTCTGGTATTTTCCCTGGGCCGAACCGATGCCAGCCATGTAAAGCGGGATCGGGCCGACCCATTCATGGTCGTAAGGTTCGTGTTTCTCGACGCCCTCAAGCACGGGCACGGGTCTGTAGCCTATGTAATCGTTCAACTCTGAAATGGCTGCCCGAACAATGCGATCTTCTTCCGTCCACGGACTGCCCTGTCGCAGAACGGCCTCAAAAATTTTGCCAAGAAAAAGCGAGTTAAAAATCAGTTCATCCGTTTGATGAAAGAGCAATTCGCTATGGAATGCCCGGTATTCCGGCAGCAATTTTTCCCGCACGATGCGCAGCACCAAGCCCGCCTGATCGTCAACGCGAAAGACCTCCGATTCCTCTGAGTAGCGTTGCAATTCTTCTTCAAGCCGTTGGATGACTTTGATCGCCGTACAGACACCAGGGGCTTCGCCGTCCGCCAACAGGTCAAAGAGCGAGTTAAGAGCTTGAAAAAAACTCGGCTCCCGATTTCCAGACGAAAAATTTAGGTATCCGAGCACCTTTCGGGCAGCGTCCGACGAATGGTTTTCCTGCGGGAGATGATTCATATTGGCCTACAGAACACCGTTTAGACCTTCAGAGCAAAAACGATACGGGACAACCGACGGAAGCCCCAAAATTATGAGCGAAAACAGCTCATATTCCTTTCGATTTTTTGGGTGAAGCTCAATAAGTCCGATCTATTCCAAATTAAATTCAGTCTAATCGAAAAGCGGGGCAAGTCTAGGGGGCGACAGGGCGAGAGCGACTGGCGGTGCTTTGAGACTGTGCTTTGAGATTCCGTCCAATTCGGTCGATATTAACAGAATGAAGTTCAATGTCCGCCGCCGCCGTCTGATTCCGAAGCAAGAAGCCCCGCTGGCGTCGCGCCGTGACTTAGTCGATGCCTTCGTCGAGCATATCTCCGGCAAAGTCCAAGTTTCCGCCAACACCGTGGCCGCCTACCGTCGTGACACGACCCGTTTTTTTGAATGGCTGGGCCAGAAACAGCTTTTTTTGCACGATGTGACGGTCAATGCGTTGGCTGATTACGTGGATTGGCTACACCGGCGGGAACTTGCGCCCACTTCGCTGGCCCGGCACATTGCATCGCTCCGGGTTTTCTTCGGCTTCTTGCAACTTAAGGGCGTTTTGAAGGACAACCCGGCGGAACTTTTGGGCAGTCGCAAACTTTGGGAACGGATGCCGCGTATCCTTTCCGAGGAGCAAATTGACGCTCTGCTGACAGCCCCGACGGAAAATCTCGACAAACTGTGGCGGCGTGACCGGGCCATCTTGGAATTTTTCTACGCCACCGGCTGCCGCGTTTCGGAACTCGTTGATCTCAGGCTTCAGGACATTCATTTGAACGAGGGTTATTGCAAATGCACCGGCAAGGGCAACAAGCAGCGTAATGTCCCGCTCGGCGGCAGAGCGATTGCCGCCTTTCGGACGTGGATGACGGAAGAGCGTTCCGAAGCCCTGCGCAGAAATCGTCGCTCCGCTTCCGAAGAGTTTTTCCACTTTTCGGAGAATGTAGAGGCGGAGAATCTGGCCGGTATGTCCACGTCCTGGGCTTTTTTATCCTTTAAGGGCAAAAAAATACGGCGTGAGGCGATGTGGGAATTGATTAAAAAATACGCCATTCGGATTGGCGCACCGACGGAAATCAGTCCGCATTGGCTGCGCCACAGTTTTGCAACGCATCTTTTGGCCCACGGGGCGGACTTGCGCCAGGTGCAGGAAATGCTTGGCCACTCCAGCATAGCCACAACGCAAATCTACACGCATGTCGATATGTCGCAACTTAAGGCCGTGCATAAAAAATTTCATCCGAGAGGCTGATTTCCCGGTCACGCCCGTCAGGAGACGGTAAAATGGGCAAAGAATAAGTGAGAATTGATAATTGGGAATGTGAGCGAGAAAGAGACCGGGGGACGCAACGCGGGGCGTGAGTCTGAAATAATGATACTCGACTTGACACGTAGGGATTATTTTAGTACAGTCCGCGAAGACCTTATAATCCGTTACGGCTTTTGG
>QMCD01001193.1_pt1 | contig 19420 bp, 16 predicted proteins | sample 1821841 | NCBI WGS metagenome assembly QMCD01 (sample SAMN01991225, study PRJNA193472) | Termite gut metagenome, whole genome shotgun sequencing project. | isolation source: worker | host: Macrotermes natalensis
ATTCGTATTCCTTTTATTGTATAATCATTTGAAATAAAGCAATAATCAATATGGAATTTATTGTTTTTATTCATCTGCCATAATAGTGTCGGCTCATATTCATTACCGTCTATGCAATTATTGAATTTATGATAGGCACTTTCAATACCGTATTCTCTTAATTTTTTAATTATATCACTATGAGAAGGTTTCTTTTCGGCGACATACTTTTTGTCAAAAAAATTATTGCTATTAAAATCACCTGTCAATATAATTGAATTTGTTAAATATTTGAGATAACCATCATAATTTATTGCATTCCACAAAGGTTCCGTATAAGCTATTTTTTTATTGTTTTCGTCTTTGTCCTTTGTCCAAATTGAAAATAGAACAAATTCACGTTCATCACTAAATACCTTATAAGGAACTATATACCTGAAATTCTTATTATGTTCGGGCAATATTTCAAAATCAAACTTGTCCGAAAAAAGACCTACGCCATATTTACTATCCACATAATCGCAGTAAAATGCTTTGTTTTTAAAAACTGCTTTTAGTTCGTCTAAATTCGTTTGCGCACATTCTTGACATATAAATCGGCGTTGTAACGTTTTATGAATTTCGCTTTTTCGACATTAAATCCTGCTCTACAATTCCAAGAAACTATTTTCATACAATGGCTATACAATTAATTTATCCCACTTCCGCTCCTGCTGCCGTTGGTTGAGACGGTTGAATAACAATCAGTTTACCGTCCGAATTGACAGCCGAAAGTATCATTCCCTGACTTTCAACGCCTTTTAGCTTGCGCGGCGGGAAGTTGGCAATGAAACAGACTTGTTTTCCGACAAGGTCTTCGGGGTTGTAATATTGAGCGATGCCCGAAACGATTGTCCGTCCGCCCATTCCGTCGTCGATTTTGAATTGGAGCAGCTTGTCCGCTTTCGGCACTTTCCGGCAGTCCAATACCGTTCCTACGCGAATATCCATTTTACTGAAGTCTTCGAAAGAGGTATCAGGTTTTACTTCATTCGGCGTCCAGCTGTTTAGTTCGTTTTGCTTCTTGGTGTCTAACAGTTTTTGAACTTGCTGTTCGATTGTTTCATCTTCTATTTTTTCAAAAAGGAGGTCGGGCTGGTTCAAAATCAATCCTGCAGGAAGCAGGTCGATTCTTCCCAGTTCTTCCCAATTGAACGCTGTTTTGTTAATCATTTCCCGAAGTTTGGCTGTGCTAAACGGCAAGAACGGTTCAAATGCAATCGCCAGGTTTGCGGTAATTTGCAGAGCGATATTCATAATCGTCTCTACACGCGCAACGTCGGTTTTTATCAACTTCCAGGGTTCGGTGTCGGCAAGATACTTGTTTCCGATGCGAGCAAGATTCATCGCCTCTTTTAAGGCATCACGGAAACGGAAATTATTTAGCTGTTTTTCTAATTCCTGTTTAATTTCTGCAAATTCTTGTAAAGTCGCCTTGTCGTAATCAGTCAATTCTCCGCAAGCAGGTACTTTTCCTTCAAAATATTTGTGGGTTAACACCAGCGAGCGGTTTACAAAATTTCCGAAAATCGCCACCAACTCATTATTATTGCGCGCCTGAAAATCTTTCCAGGTAAAATCGTTGTCTTTTGTCTCGGGAGCGTTTCCGGTTAAAACGTAGCGCAAAACATCCTGTTTATTTGGAAATTCAAGCAAGTACTCGTGCAGCCAAACCGCCCAATTGCGGGAAGTGGAAATTTTATCTCCTTCCAAATTCAAAAATTCGTTGGCAGGAACATTATCGGGCAAAATGTAACTTCCTTCGGCTTTCAACACAGCGGGGAAAACGATACAGTGGAAAACAATATTGTCCTTCCCGATAAAATGCAGCAAACGGGTATCCTCGTCTTTCCACCACTTTTCCCAATCGTCCGGCAACAGTTCTTTGGTGTTTGAAATATAGCCGATAGGGGCATCAAACCAGACGTAAAGCACCTTACCTTCAGCACCTTCGACCGGAACAGGGATGCCCCAATCCAAGTCGCGACTGACGGCACGCGGCTGCAAGCCCATATCCAGCCAGCTTTTGCATTGTCCATACACGTTTGGCTTCCATTCCTTGTGCTCTTCCAAAATCCACTGGCGCAACCAAGGTTCGTGCTTATCTAATGGAAGATACCAATGTTTTGTTTCTTTCAAAACAGGGGTAGAACCGGAGATCGCCGATTTGGGGTTTATCAAGTCCAGCGGACTAAGCGAAGTACCGCAGGCTTCGCACTGGTCGCCATAAGCCCGGTCGTTTTTACAGTGCGGACAGGTTCCGGTGATATAACGGTCGGCAAGAAATTGTTTCGCCTCTTCGTCGTAGTATTGTTCGGAAACTTTCTCTACAAAGCCGCCTTTGTCATAAATGGTGCGAAAAATGCGCGATGCGACTTCTGCATGCGTTTTGGAAGTGGTACGTGAATATATGTCGAACGAAATGCCGAAATCCTCGAACGACTTTTTGATAATCGCATGGTAGCGGTCAACAATATCCTGCGGGGTTACGCCTTCGTTTTTTGCCTTGATGGTAATAGGAACACCGTGTTCGTCCGAACCGCCGATAAACAAAACCTCTTCGCCTTTTAGCCGAAGGTAGCGTACATAAATATCAGCCGGGACATACACGCCGGCCAAGTGTCCGATATGAACGGGGCCATTAGCATACGGAAGGGCTGAGGTAACGGTGGTTCTTTTAAATTTTTTCTCCATATATTGCTATTTCAAGATTTTATATTTCAAAATTCAGAGGTGCAAAGATACGGCAATAAATCGAAAGAAGTTAATATACTAAGTTTATTTTCAGGGCAACCGCATCAAAAATTAATATTTGGCTGTAGTTTATAATAGTGTAGTCATTTTTCGTATTTACTGGAAAGTTTCGTGTACCGATAGCCCGAGGGCTGAATATGAATAACCCGTGCAAGCCGACAGGCGCAGCTCGGGGTAGAAAAAATCTATCTTACTCCACAACCCGAGGGTTGAACTGCATTTCGTTGTCTTTTGTTCAGCACCTTCGGGCTGTGGGGATTGTGTATTGTTCTACCCCGAGCTGCGCCTGTCGGCTTGCAAGGTTATTCATATTCAGCCCTCGGGCTATCGGTACACGAAACTTTCCAGTAAATACGAAAAATGACTACACTATTATAAACTACAACTATTAAATTTTCTATCTTATTAATAATCAAAAAGATGTTTTTTGAAAATAATTTTGATGCGGTTAAGTATTCGTATCAAAATTAAAATGTATTTAAAAAAATAAAAACAGCAGGCCGTGTTATAAAAAGTGTACTGAGATTATTTTACCTCAGAACATAGTCCATTGCAAATTCAGTAGAAATATAATTATCATACGTCCCACAAACAAACGCAGAAAAATCAACAGCACATTGTACAATTTTATCCCATTTTTCTTCGGGAATTCCGTTTTTGAGATCGTCGAGCATTACTTGATACTTGATTAACCCATATATAATTCCGGCATTAAAACTGTCGCCCGCGCCTACAGTGCTGACCGGTACAATTGGATTGGCCGGATAACTTTTTTGGAAATTTTGACTAAAAACAATTGCTCCTTTTTCTCCTTGCGTATAAATGAAATTTTTACTGTAAAATTGGACATGTTCGCGGTAAGTCAGACAAGCATCTTGTTCGTTGTAGAGATTCAGAAAATCCTCATCCGAACCTTTGACAATATCGGCAAATTCAAAGTTTTCCAGCAAGACAGGCATCAGGTGGCGTACTTCGTGAATATGTGCCTTCCGGAAATTTACATCATAGTAAATAATCGCTTTCCGGATTTGTGCAAATTGCAGGATTTCCGTCAGATTATCACGTAAGACCGGATTCAGCGCGAAAAATGAGCCGATTAATACAATGTCGTTTTCATTGATTTCGGGCATGGTATAATCTAACCGCTTATTAGGATATTCCTGGTAAAAAAGGTAATCCGCCTTCTGTTGATCGTCTAAGAAAGCCAATGCTAACGGTGTTTTTCCCTGGTCAAACGTGCAAAGATATTGAGATGAAACTTCGTTTTCTTCCAAAAAACGCTTAACTGTATCTCCTACACGGTCTTCCCCGATTTCACTGATAAAAACTGCAGGTTGCTTCAGTCGCCCTAACGAGATTAATGCGTTGTAGATAGATCCGCCCGGTTTAGCATTAATGGGCTGGTCGTTTTTGAAAATAATATCAAAAACAGTTTCGCCGATACCGATTATTTTTCTCATTTTCCGCTGATTATACCGTCCAATATTTCGCGCTTGAGGGTGCCTTTCCATACGTTTGGCGAAAATCCGTTTTTCGTCTCGCCACCGATAAGGATTACCTTATTCCGGTCATATTGAGTTATGAAGCCGTTAGCTATCGCACCGATTTTATCCGGTAACGTTTTGTGCTCGTCACTCGACCAGTTGGATCCAGAGTTGGACGAGGTATAAAACCGGCTGGTATAATTACCATCGGTTATTCCACCTACGATACTCAATTTATTTTCGAAGAAAACCGGCATCGGATAAGTTAGATGAGGAAAAACTGATTGATCTTGAGATAATTCCATAATGTTTCCATTTACATCTATCCCCCAAACCGTACCATTTCCGGTAATACTTTCCCCGCCGAAAATATATCCGAGCATAGTGCTTCCTGACGGTGAAACGAAGGTAGTAATTTTCTCAGCAGGCACTCTTCCCGGTAGTTCCATACCCTGTTGCCACAATAAACCTCCATTGGCAAGCGAGTAAAGGAAAGTTGATTCTGCCAGCTTACCGATAATCCAAAAATTGTTTCCTAATGTAAAAAGAGGGGCTTTCAAAACGATGTTTTCCGGCAATTCGGTAAACGAGGTGAAAACAGCAGGATTTTCAGATAAATCACAAGTATAAAGTCCGCTTCCTGCCTGCACCACCAATTTTTGCGGCTGGTACAGCGTGGTTAATGTTTCCCATTTCAAGCCGTCAATACTGATTTTGGTAGATTCTTTCCAAGTTTCCCCATCTGTTGAAGATATCACAAAGCTGTCACCCAAATCATTTCGATAGAAAAAATAATATTTTTGATTATAAAAAACGGCCTTTTGAGAAACAACCGTCCCCTGTACGGGCAACGTTCCTACTTTCTCTTTTCCCCACTCAAAAGCATCAACATCGTAGTTATGAACGCGAATATCGACTTCATATTCTTTTGTATAGGATGAGTCAATAGCTGTAGATTTGAAAAAAACCGGTATTTTTTTTGCCCCGGCAACAGAATCAAAATTCAAATATATTGGATTGTAAATATTATCGGCATATTTTTTCCATTCTCCATTTTTTCCGTACTTGTATTGAAAGGAGAGCGTACCGCCAAATCCGGTAAATGTAGGAGACAGAGAACTTATGTCTGTCTGGTAAGCAAGAGAGTCATAATTGAAAATCAACCCTTCAACATCGTTTATCACAAAGGTTGCGGACAACTTATTTATGTACATTGAACGGATACGCGGATCATCTTTAATGACTTTAACCTTGTTTTTATCATCATCGTCTTTTTGACACGAAAAAAAAGCTACTGGAAGAAAAAGCGCTATAAATAATAAGTTTTTAATTTTCATACAAAATATTTTATTTGGTTGCAAAGGTAATAAAAGTTGGCGAAATAATTTTCCTCAAACTTCATTCTTTGAACGCATTGAAGTTTTTACTTTACAACATTCCTCCTTTAAGCGACTAATACATTTTATACGTGGTTTTTAACACCCGGAACTCTGTCCGCCGGTTAATTTCATCGGTAATCTCTTGTTGCTGCTTGTCGGGTAATTTACTGATAAATTCTTCATCCAACACATCTTCCTCTTTCAAGAAACTGTGTTTTTGCGCCAAATTTTTGTCTACAATCACCGGCTGGCTTTTTCCGTAGCCTTTGGCGGTAAGCCGGTCGGCATCAATCCCGCCTTTAATCAAATACTCTACTACCGACTCGGCACGCCGCCCCGAAAGCTGTAAATTGCCTTCCGCCGAACCCACTCTATCGGTATGCGCTCCGATTTCAATCGTGATATTCGGATTGTCGTTCAGTAGAGCTATCAGTTTTTTCAATGCCGTAGAAGATTCGGGAGTTAAGGTTGCTTTCCCGAATTCAAAAAATATGTTGTCAAGTCCGACCGGCTTGCTGATAGATGCCAAATTGAATGAAACCGGAAACGTTTTCGTATCTTCCAGCCCTACGGTAGAAACTCCATTCTTTTGATTCAAAAAGCCGCGGCTATTGCCTAAAAGAACATAATCCACCTCTTTTTTTAACGGAAACTTAAACGTACCGTCTTTCTTGGTTTGTATCTTAACATTGGTTCCGTCTGTACCCACAATGCGGACAATTGCATCCGCCAACGGCTCACCGTCCATAGAAACAACTTTTCCCTCTATCACAAACTCCATCTCCGGCAATTCAAACTTCCATATTTTGTCGTATCCTTTCCTTTCGCCCCGGTTGGATGAAAACAATCCGCGTTCTTTTCCCTGCTCAAAAGTAATACCGAAATCATCCATAACAGAATTAACGGGATGCATCATATTATGCACTTCCCATGAGCCGTCTTCCTTCTCTTTTCCCCTGAAAATATCTAATCCGCCAAAACCGGGATGCCCGTTTGACGAAAAGAACAAAATAGAATCGGAACGCATATAAGGATACATTTCATTTCCGGACGTATTGATGGTTGGGCCTAAATTGACGGGAGTACCGTATGAATTTCCTGTCTTCTCGCTGCGCCATATATCTTTGCCTCCGTAACCACCCGGAAGGTCGGATACGAAATAAAGGTATTTTCCGTCCGGAGAAAGTGCCGGATGGGCAAAGGTAATTGTACTATCCTTCGACAATTCGATTTTTTCCGCCTTGCCCCATTTTCCGCCTGAACGGACAGATGAATATATTTCAGCTCCCAAACTTTCGCCTTTCATAAACCTGGCGCGTGTGAAGAACATGATTTTACCGTCTGCACTAAAACTTGGAGTGCCCTCATCATCCATAGTATTTATCTCTCCCTCAACCGGTTCTAAATTATCCCATTGTCCCAGCGAGTTTCTCCGGGCAATAAAAATATCACTGTTTCTTATACCTGAAATGTTGCTGTTTTTTACTCCCGTCTCTTTATTTTCGCGCGAGGAACCAAAATAGACTATATCCGGATCGCCGCCGGGATGAGCCGGACTTCTCTCCGCCCTTTTCGAAGAGAGCGAGGTTACTTTTTCCACTTTGTAGCGGGTGGCACTTTTCAGCCATTCCTGCACATCCAACGCTGAATTTCTCCCGTTTACGGCGCGTAAATCGTCCGGATGTGCCTGAAGATAAATATTGTAATTTTCGACCGCAGCTTTCGCTTTCTGATTTTTACGTAAAACATCGGCATAGAGAAGGTATAAAACACTGTCTTTATACTGGTAACGGACAGCATTGGCAAAAGCTCTTTCTGCCCTTTCATTTTCGTTGATTAAAAGGTAGCTCTCTCCCATTTTAAACGCAACGTATGCCTTTTTCTGCCGGTCCCCTTTGGTTGCTTTTATACGAGGATATACGCTCCTATAGATGTTGGATGCTCTGTAATACTCTCCAATCTCATACTTTTTATCCGCCTTTTTTATTTGCCGGTTCACAGAACAGGAAGATGACAGCACAAGTAAAATTATAGGAAATATGAATTTGATAGATCGCATGTATCGGTTGTTGTTGTTGATAAAATTCTCTTTCTTTGATCAATATCGTTTAGTAAAAAATGCAATAACGCTCCGTAGAGACATTGTGTGCAACATCTCTAAATTTACGTCATACCATTATATTCTTTGCATTTATATCTTTGATATATACCACATTCTATTGTTGACATAACACTAAATGACATCGTTTTTTAATCCAATATTTTAAACGAAAAATCAAACAAAAAATTGTAATTCCACTATAAACTCTTTACTATTTCTCTCACAAGCACCGTCAACTTCTCTTGTGCTACTCTGGTGTTTTCCTGTACTTCCTCGTGGGTAACAGCACTCAAATTAGCATCCAAACCTACATTGCCGACTACTGAAATGCCCAAACAGGCAATGCCCGCATGATTAGCCACAATCACTTCCGGTACGGTAGACATTCCAACCGTATCGCCGCCGATAATCCGGAAAAAACGGTATTCTGCCAACGTTTCGTAAGCCGGTCCTTGCGTTCCTACATAGACTCCTTTCCGTATGGGAATATGATGTTCTGCAGCAATGTTTCCGGCTTTCCGGATTAGCTCCTTGTCATAAGCATTACTCATATCGGGAAAGCGCGTACCGAAGCGGTCGTCATTTTTCCCTCTCAGCGGATTTTCGGGAAAAAGGTTGATGTGGTCGGTAATCAGCATAATATCGCCCGGTATAAAATCCGGATTCAGTCCGCCTGCCGCATTGGAAACAATCAGGGTTTTCACGCCGAGCAGCTTCATTAAGCGGACAGGCAGCGTAACCTCACGCATGGTGTAGCCTTCATAATAGTGAAACCTGCCTTTCATTGCCATAACCGGAACCCCTGCTAAGGAGCCAAACAGCAACTTGCCCGAATGCCCCTCAACCGTACTTGCCTTAAATCCTGGTATTGCAGAATAGGCAAACTCTTCGGTTATACTGATTTCCTGTGCCAGATTTCCCAAGCCAGTACCAAGTATAATGGCAATTTCAGGACGAACAGAGAGTTTATTTTCAAAATAAGCGTGAGCCTTGCTTACGTCTTCCCACATAGTCATAAATTTGTTTGTTAAACGATTTTTCCTGTTCCTGCAAAAAGCGAATGGTAAGAGGAATATAATAGATTTTGTTTTTTAACGATTTAGGGAAACCGGGATGGACGCGAAGACGCACAGCATCTTTTTCGGTTGTAACGATTATTTTATCGGAACCCGCAATCTCATCAAATTTTTTCTTTATCTTGACCAAATCTTTCTGCGAAAAATGGTGATGGTCGGAAAAGCGAAGTGAAACTACTTCAGCTGCCTGTTGTTGCTGCAAATACTCTTCGAATGGAGCAGGAGAGGCAATCCCACTCAATGCAAGTATCGCATTTTTACTTAAAAAATTCGTTTTTTGTTTTGTCTTTTGCGGAAAAACCGGAACCGGATCTCCATAAGCAAGCGTTGTAAAATAGAGGGTTTGGTAGGGATACAGGTTTAATGCCTTGGTCATAATCCGCATATCCATTGGATTAATGTCTTGTGGACATTTGGTTACAATTACAACATTTGCCCTGTTTTTTGCTTTTACCGGTTCCCTCAGTTGTCCCAACGGCAAAAGACGATCTTCCATAACGGGACGATTATAATCTATCAAAAGAATCGAAACGTCCGGCTCCACGTAGCGATACTGAAAAGCATCGTCCAAGATAATCACATCCGGTTTGGTCTCTTTTTCCTTCATCATATTGAGTATTCCTCTTTTCCGATTTTTATCTACAGCTACAACAACTTTTGGAAACTTGTTTTTCATTTGACACGGTTCGTCTCCGATTTCCAATGGAGAAGGATTTTTGGAAGCTAAGACATATCCGCGGCTTTTCCGTTTGTATCCGCGGCTCAAAACACCGACTTTGTATTTTGACTGTAAATGGAGAATAAGATATTCTGTAAAAGGTGTTTTCCCGGTTCCGCCCACGGTTATATTTCCTACACTAATGAGAGGTACATCAAATTGCCGGGAGGATAAAATGCCAATATTAAATAACCAATTACGCACAACAACCACTACTCTGTAAAGAATGGAAAATGGGAAAAGCAATATGCTAATCATGGTTGGTTGGGTTTTCATGGCAAAAAAAAAATTATTTGCCTAAGTTAAATGTTTTAATTTTAAAAAGCAAAATAATATAGAGGTATTTATGGATACCGTTTAGTTAAGGTTATTAGACATAATAAAAGCAGGGAAATTCATCATTTGTTTCCCGGTTCATCTGAAAATATCCGGTCTATATGGATTGGCTACTAAAACTTTACATATTAAATATTTTTGGCGTAACGTGCAATCATATTTTCTACTCCTGCCAGGAATAATATTGTGATAAGCACGTAATATTTTCATGTTTTTTTTGCACAATTCAAATTTATCACTACATTTGCACCATCAAAATCAAAAAGATAGTAGAAAAGATGAGACAATCTTGGTTTACATATTTTTATTTTTACTTTTACTTTAGCCGGTAAGAGCAGGATTTTGATGTTTGAAGTGAAGTAGAAAAATAATTCAAGTAGAATATAGGAGTCCTGCAAAAATTGCAGGACTTTTTTGTTTTAATAAATTAAAGGAAAAGATGAAAAAAGTAGCCATTCAAGGTATAGCCGGTTCTTTCCACGACATTGCAGCGCGGGAGTATTTCAATAGCGAGGAGATAGAAATTGTACCGTGCGAGACATTCAAAGATTTATTTGCTACCATACGAAAAGATAATTCCATTATTGGAGTATTAGCTATTGAGAACACGATTGCAGGGAGCTTGTTGCCCAATCATAATCTGCTAAAAGAGAGCGGACTGAGAATTATTGGAGAACACAAGCTACGTATCAAACATAGTATTGTCGCGTCACCCGGACAGGAAATTTCAGATATAAAAGAGGTATACTCTCATCCGATTGCCTTGATGCAATGCCACGATTTCCTTGAACGGCACAAGCATATCAAAGCGATTGAAAGCGATGATACGGCATCAAGCGCCAAGCGTGTGGGCGAAGAGAAAATTCAAGGGCGGGCGGCAATTTGCAGCGAACTGGCCGCCCAAATTTACGGGTTAAATATCTTGGAAAAGGGAATAGAGACCAACAAGAAGAATTTTACCCGTTTTTTAATCATTGCAGACCCTTGGATAGCAGAAGATTTGAACAAAAATAAAAAACTTAATAAATCATCTCTCGTATTTACTCTTCCGCACGAAGAAGGCAGCCTTGCTCAAGTATTATCCATCCTTTCTTACTATAAGCTGAACCTTACAAAAATACAGTCGCTTCCGATTATCGGACACGAGTGGGAATACCAGTTTTATGTAAATCTCAAGTTTAACGACTATTTGCGCTATAATCAAGCTCTTGATGCGATTAAACCGCTTACGCGCGATTTGCAGATTTTGGGAGAATATGAAGAGGGGAAGCAGACGGTTTGAGTTGGATTAGTTATATATTATGAAAACAGGAGATAATTAATAAAATGAAATGGAGACAAAAATAAGTTTTACTTCAGATTTGGATAATCCGAAAGTAATAAATTGTTTTATAGAACAATTGAATGAACATATAAAGAATGGAGACAAAGAAATTGTTATTGAGTTTTCAGACACTAAAAAAGCTTTTCCGAATACCTGTGTTCCGATCGCAGGCATAATAGAATACTTAAAAATGAATCATGTTTTTGATATTAGATTTATGAATACAAATCAATATCTTAAAGATGTTGCTATTGAACAACCTTTGCGCGTAATCGAAAATAAATTGTTAGCACAAAAAGATTGTTTAAATAAAATTTGGAGATTTGACAGTATTGAAGATGCCTATATTTTGGTTAATTCTTTTGTTCAAGAATTATCACAAGTTATTGTATGTGAAAAAGGTGTATTAGACGGATTTGCATGGGCAATAAACGAAGTATTGGATAATGTAATCCAGCATTCGGGAAAAAATTATGGTTACGTAATGGGGCAAGTTCATAAGCGAAGAAGAAATTTTGTTTTTTGTATTTATGATACGGGCATGGGGATATTCAAAAGTCTTGAACATTCTATTCATAAACCTAAAAATCCGGCGGAAGCTTTAAAACTTGCAGTAAAAGAAAGGGTTACTCGCGACAAAAAGGTTGGTCAAGGAAATGGATTGTGGGGATTGAGTCAAATTATCAAGGAAAATACAGGGATACTTAATATTATTTCTGACCGGGCTTCATATAAACAGACAAACCTGAGTGTTAAAACGACATCAAAAAATATTCAAGAATTAATTGGAATGATGGGTTGTTCTGTCGATTTTCAATTGAATTATAAAAAAGAAATATCTATCTCAAAAGCATTAGGCGGATACGAATATGTAAATGTTCAATTGGAAGAGATGGAAGATGAAACAGGTAATATTCAAATAAAACTGCAAGAAAGGAATACAGGCGTCGGAACACGTAAGTCGGGAGAAAAAATACGAAATGAACTTATAAATATTTATCATCAAACAGGGAAAAAAATAATATTGGATTTTTCAAATATAAATGTTATTTCATCTTCTTTCGCAGATGAGTTAATTGGAAAATTAGCTGTGAAATACGGCTTTGTTGGTTTCAATAATTTATTCGCATTAAAAAATATGTCTCCAACTGTACAAACTATCGTACAACGCTCGGTAGCACAACGAATGATGGAAAGTTTTGAGTAACAGTGTTATAATCTAAAAAAATATGAATACAATAATTAAGCCGGCAGACCGGTTAAGTACGGTACAAGAATATTACTTTTCAAAAAAATTGCGGGAAGTGGCAGAGATGAACGCAGCCGGAAAGAATGTAATCAATCTCGGTGTGGGTAGTCCTGATATGCCGCCTTCGGACGAAGTAATAGGCGAACTGAACGAACAGTCGCAAAAGGCTGATGCGCACGGCTATCAGAGTTACACCGGAATCCCCGAATTGAGAGAGGGATTTGCTTACTTTTATAAGAAATGGTACGGCGTGGAGTTGAACCCGGACAAGGAGATTTTACCTTTAATCGGATCTAAAGAAGGCGTATTGCATATTTCGATGACTTTCCTAAATCCGGGCGATGGCGTATTAATTCCCAATCCGGGATATCCGACTTACAGCTCGGTAAGCAAGCTGATGGGCGCACGGATTATTTCATACGATTTGCAAGAGAGTAATCATTGGCAACCCGATTTTGACACACTTGAAAAAATGGATTTGAGCGGTGTGAAGTTGATGTGGGTAAATTACCCGAATATGCCTACCGGCGGACGAGCTACCCGCGAACTTTTCGAGAGGCTGGTCGCTTTCGGAAGAAAACACAATATTTTGATTTGCAATGATAATCCGTACAGCTTTATCTTAAACAACGACCGGTTGAGTATTCTTTCGGTAGAAGGAGCAAAAGAGTGCTGCATTGAAATGAACTCAATGAGCAAAGCACATAATATGCCGGGCTGGCGCATCGGCATGTTGGCAAGCAGCCCGCAAATTGTGGAATGGATTTTGAAAGCAAAGAGCAACGTAGATTCCGGCATGTTCAAACCGGTGCAGTTGGCGGCGGCAAAAGCATTGCACGCTGGTGCCGAATGGTATGACAACAACAACAAGGCCTACGCTGCACGCCGGAATTGGGCATTCCAAATTATGGACACGCTCGGTTGTACGTATGATAAAGAACAGGTTGGGCTGTTCGTTTGGGCAAAAATCCCCGGAACAGTCGTTTCTTCGGAAGCCTTTGCCGACAAATTTCTTTACGAAGCAAACGTTTTCTTAACCCCCGGTTTTATTTTCGGAAGTAACGGCGAACGATATATCCGTATTTCCCTTTGCGCCAAAGAGGAGATACTGGAAGAGGCGTTGAGAAGGATTAAATCAATAATGTGAACTGCCTCCCTTTCCCACATAACAATTTGGGGATCAAAATGGATAAAATCAGATAAAAGACAAGAATAATCATAACAAAAAACAACATAACAATGGATTTAAACAAAATCACCCTTCCCGGAGTGGAAGAAAAAAGACCAATAGTAATCGCCGGTCCGTGCAGTGCAGAGACCGAAGAGCAAGTAATGCAAACTGCCAAACAGGTTGCCGAACAGGGAGTGAAAATTTTCCGTGCCGGAATATGGAAGCCTCGTACTAAACCGGGCGGTTTTGAGGGAATCGGTTCCGAAGGATTAGCTTGGCTGCGCAACGTAAAAAAAGAAACCGGGATGTATGTCTCTACCGAAGTAGCAACCGCGAAGCACGTCCTGGAAGCTCTTAAATACGGCATTGACCTGCTTTGGATTGGCGCGCGCACTACCGCTAATCCGTTTGCCGTTCAGGAAATTGCCGATGCGCTGCAAGGCGTGGATATTCCTGTTTTAATCAAAAACCCTGTCAATCCTGATTTGGAATTATGGATTGGTGCCATCGAACGTATTTACAATGCCGGACTTCGCAACATCGGGGTTATTCATCGCGGATTTAGCTCTTACGACAAAAAATTGTACCGTAACCTGCCGCAATGGCACATCCCGATTGAATTACACCGCCGGTTTCCGAAAATGTCCATTTTCTGCGATCCAAGCCACATCGGCGGTAGCCGCGAGTTGATTGCGCCGCTTTCGCAACAAGCAATGGACTTACAGTTTGACGGCTTGATTATCGAATCGCACTGTAACCCGGAAAAAGCATGGAGCGATAAAGACCAGCAAGTTACGCCGGAAGTGTTGGGATTGATACTGAACATGTTGGTTGTCCGTGAAATGAACCAAACTACAGAAAACCTCGCCACTCTTCGTAAACAGATTGACGAGATTGACGTGAACTTGATCGAATTGCTGGCAAAACGTATGCGTATTTCCCGCGAGATCGGTCAATACAAAAAAGAGCATGACATGCCGGTATTACAGGCTGTCCGGTACGACGAAATCATCTCAAAACGTGTAGCACAGGCTGCCGCTATGGAGATGTCGGAAGAGTTTATGAAGACGATTCTTGAAGCTATTCATACTGAGTCGGTTCGCCAGCAAATGGAAATAATGAAGTAAGACATTCAAATATTCAGATGAGGGTAATTTCAGACTACCTGAACGCCTTTTCATCTGAATATTTTTTACTTTCAAAGTTTATGTACTTTCAAATTTAATAGAGACTAAAAAAAATGAGAATATTAGTATTAGGCGCCGGGAAAATGGGTACTTTCCTGACCGATGCGCTCTGTATGAAACACGAAGTGGCGCTGTTTGACACGGATGTGAAACGGCTGCGTTTTGTATTCAATACGCAACGTCTGACTTCGCTGGAAGAGATTGAGGAGTTTAAGCCGGAACTGCTGATTAATGCGGTAACTATCAAATATACGCTGGATGCTTTCAAGATGGTGATGCCGCACTTGCCCAAAGAATGTATCCTTTCGGATATTGCCTCCGTCAAGACCGGTTTTCCGGAATTTTACGCCAACTGCGGTTTTCGCTATGTCTCTACCCACCCGATGTTTGGACCGACATTCGCAAGTTTGAGCGATTTAAGTACGCAAAATGCCATCATCATTTCCGAATCCGACCATTTGGGAAAAGCCTTTTTCAAGGATTTCTACGGTTCGCTGAAGCTGAATATTTTTGAATATTCGTTTCAGGAGCACGACGAGACGGTGGCTTATTCGCTGTCAATTCCGTTTGCCTCCACGCTCGTTTTTGCCTCTATTATGAAACATCAGGATGCGCCGGGAACAACATTTAAGAAGCACATGGCAATTGCACAGGGATTGCTTTCGGAAGATAATTTTCTTTTGACCGAGATTTTATTCAACCCGAACACGCCTCATCAATTGGAGCAAATTCAAAAAAAACTGACGGAATTGCAGAATATTGTCAGCAAAAAAGATTCAAAGGCGATGCTTGAATTTTTGACGAAAGTGAGGGAGAATATTGCGTAAAACGCGCGAAAGGGTGAATGCACGAAAGCACGAAATAATTTCCTGGTATCTTATTTTGTGCTTTTGTGTTTTTCGAGAATGTGTACAACCTACTAAAGTGTATTAAAACCTTCAAAGTTAAAGTTTCGTTCCCTAATATTTTCAATGTATACGTCAGAAGTTAACCAGCTTAATTTTTGTTTTAATTTATCTTTACGAGTGCTGAGGTTACTCTTCCTTCGCTTTTTCTCTGTTAAACTTAAACTTGTAAAGTCTTCTTCTATCCACGCAATTATTATTATTTGCTTACTTTTATCGAATATTATTTGTTCTGATTCTTTCCAAAAAAGATTTAAAGGAACAGTTCTATTTAAACCGGCAATTACAGCAACTGTATCTCTTACTTTTTGAGCAATTTCGGTAGATAAATCTTCCATACTATTGCTTAGTCTATTTTGTACAGCTGTTTGTCTTCCATATCCTTGAAATGATTTTATTTCAAAAAATACGATAGAATTTTTATTATAAATACCAACAAAATCAACTGCTTTTGTTTCCAATAAATGTACATTTTTTCTGTAGTCGCCGTCAGTAGCATCATACTGACATACATTCCAATTTTTTTCATCAAATTCAAAAGTGATTCCGCTTTCAATATATCGTCTTGTCATTGTTTTTTCATTTTGGCATTGAACATTTTTTGTGCAAACTCCTGCTCTAAATCAAAATAAGCTGCATATTCATCCAAAATCGGATTGTTGCTTATTTTCGCCAACGTATCTGCCTGTTCTACAGTTAATTGTTCATCTGTTTTTTGCAGGCTAAAAAATTTCATATCGGGTATATTTTTTTCTATACTGCGATATTCTGCTTTGAGCGACAAAAGGTGAATTAATAGATAATCGTGTGTCGCAATAAAAAGTTGTATCCCTTGTGCTGCCAATGAAATGATAAAATCAGCAACCGTTTTAATTAAAGCCGGATTTAGATTGGATTCAGGCTCGTCCCAAAATAAAATAGTATTTTCGTTTAATTCTCCATTGGTAATCAGATACATTATAGAGGATAATTTTCTTATACCTTCGGCAACTAAATGTGCTTCAAATTTTCCCTGTTTGTTTCGTATATAAAAACGCCCATTTTCTTTAAGCACTTCTATTTCAAGGGCCTTTTCAAGTGGATCTAGTAATGTTTTGACATGCTCAAATTTTGCACCTCTCAGCGTATTTGCATCTAATGATTTTGCCAGCATAAGATACGTTTCGTCAAAAGACAATTCTCTATTTTCGTAAGCAGATAAAAATCCTTCATATAATGAGAACATTTCGCGAGGAGGGAGATAAAGTGAACTAATAACCGGAAGGTCATCATTAATTTCTAATTTGACATTCGTTTTTGAAGTTGTTCCAAATGAATATTGAATGTTTTTATTTTTAATGTTTATAGTTGCATTTGCGCGACCACGTTGTCTTTTTACTAATCGCCCCAAATGTTCCGGTTTAAAATATCCTATCAATTTTTCGGCAATGATAGCCTCAAATCTTTCTTTGGCTTGAGTATGTAATTTTTCAAAACTATTATTTGCATCAATAGTTGCAGCCATCGCTTTTAAAATATGCGTTTTGCCGGTTCCGTTTTTACCAATAAAGATATTAATACCCTTTGAAAAAATAAACTCTGATTCATCAAAATTTGTAAAACCATTGAGATTAAGACATTCTATCATAACGCTAATTTTTTGCAGGATTCTATATTTAGATTAACAAAGATACAAATATATTTAAAACTGTTACGAATTTAGTTTTTTCAATATTCGAGTTTCACCCTTTTTCCTATCTTTGTAGGATTGATTATTTACCAGCAATCAAATGAATGCCGAAAAAATAAAAGAAGAGTTATTCTCTATCGCCTTGCCGGGCAAAAAAGAAATTCTTTCCCGTTTTTTTAAAACCGGAAAAGGACAGTATGGCGAGGGAGATCTGTTTATCGGAGTTACCGTTCCGCAACAACGGCAATTAATCAGGAAATACAAGCAAATACCGGTAGAAGAGATAGAAAAATTATTGCATGACGCACATCATGAGTGTCGTATGACCGGACTTTTGTTTCTTGTCGCACTTTTCAACCAAACAAAAAGCGAACAAGAACGGGAGTTTTTGTTTCAATTTTATCTAAAAAAATCAAAAGCAATAAATAATTGGGATTTAGTTGATTTGACCGCGCCTCAAATTGTAGGAATGCATCTACTGGATAAAGATCGAGCACATCTTTATGAATTGGCAGCAAGTTCCAATTTTTGGGAGCAACGTATTGCCATTATATCCACTTACAGTTTTATTAAGAAAGGTGAATTTAATGATACATTCCGGATTTCCGATATATTGCTGACACACCCGCACGACCTGATACAAAAGGCTGTCGGGTGGATGCTACGCGAAGTCGGCAAACAAAATTACGAAGCCGAACGGGAATTTCTCGTGGATCGTTACAAAAAAATGCCTCGAACAATGTTGCGTTATGCCATTGAGAAATTTGAGGAAAAAGAGCGACAGGCTTTTTTGAAGGGAGAAATAGAATAATTTAAACTTTGCGGCCTTTGTCGCGTTTAAAATAAAAACAACATCTCAAAAAAATGAGATTTGCAATATGGAAGATTTTGATATAAGAGATACATCGGTCAATGCACAGGAAAAGGAGTTTGAAAACGCACTCCGTCCGCTGTCATTTGATGATTTTGCCGGACAAGTAAAAATCATAGAGAACCTGCGTATTTTTGTTACAGCTGCCAAAATGCGCGGCGAACCGTTAGACCACGCTCTTTTTCACGGTCCTCCGGGATTAGGGAAAACGACCCTCTCCAATATCATTGCCAACGAGTTGGGTGTCGGATTTAAGGTAACCTCCGGACCGGTACTTGACAAGCCCGGCGACCTTGCCGGATTACTTACTAACTTAGAGACAAACGATGTGATATTTATCGACGAAATCCACCGTCTAAGTCCGGTTGTAGAAGAGTATCTTTACTCTGCAATGGAAGATTACCGCATTGACATTATGCTTGATAAAGGTCCAAATGCACGTTCAATCCAGATAGATATTAATCCTTTTACCTTAGTCGGAGCAACTACCCGTAGCGGATTATTGACAAGTCCGCTGCGCGCCCGGTTTGGAATTAATTGTCATTTGGAATATTATGACATTAGCGTATTGACAAGCATTATCAAACGTTCGGCATCTCTGCTCAATATGCCTTGCGAAATCAAAGCTGCCGAGGAGGTTGCCGGCAGGAGTCGCGGAACACCCCGTATTGCCAATGCTCTACTGCGCCGCGTACGCGATTTTGCACAAGTAAAAGGCAACGGAAAAATAGACGTGGAAATTGCCCGTTATGCCCTTGAGGCGCTGAATATCGACCGTTATGGTTTAGACGAAATCGATAATAAGATATTGACCCTGATGATTGACAAATTCAATGGTGGTCCGGTTGGTTTAACCACTATTGCCACTGCTCTTGGCGAAGATGCAGGCACAATAGAAGAGGTATATGAACCGTTCTTGATAAAAGAAGGCTTTCTGAAACGAACCCCTCGCGGACGTGAAGTAACAGACCTTGCTTACAGACATTTGGGTAAATTACGATTTAATCAGCAAGGGACTTTGTTTGATTAACCGGCAGATAAAAAACATTCCAAGACATTATTGCCGGGAATGTGTAAGATCAATAGTTCGTTCAAAACTGATTTAATTATTTGATTTACAGAAAAAATAATCGAATGAATATTTGGTAAAAACCGCAGGAATGCTTACCTTTAAAGCA
>QMCD01000924.1_pt1 | contig 19413 bp, 13 predicted proteins | sample 1821841 | NCBI WGS metagenome assembly QMCD01 (sample SAMN01991225, study PRJNA193472) | Termite gut metagenome, whole genome shotgun sequencing project. | isolation source: worker | host: Macrotermes natalensis
GTCTTTCTTAATTTTCAGATTTAGTAGCTTTGTGCTATTTTTCAAAAATATATAATTTTACTTGCTTTACAAATTGCTCATAATCTATAATCTGTAACAAAGAACGTAGCTGCAAATCGGACAGATTATAAAAAACAGCAAAATAATGCCATAATTCTTTGAGGCGATTTAAGGCTCTGCGCTTGGAGAATATATCAAGACAGGTAGCAGTTAAATCATCATAAAAAGCAAGAAAACGTTCTTTCTGTTCTTCTTCGGGAATTTCTTTTCCTTGAATCTGTTCGGCAAGAAAAGGATTTTGCAACAAGCCCCGCCCCAACATACATGCTTTTAGACTTGGAAATAGCTTTTGAAGAGCATGAAAATCAGCCAATGAAAAAATATCACCATTATAGTATAATTGATTTTTAGATAGTTGAAAACATTTTTCAAAAGAGTTTTTATCTGTCTCTCCCGAATAGAGTTGCGTTCCCAAGCGTGCATGAATTGCAATAAAATCCAGCGGATAATTGTTCAGACGATTTATTATTTCCAAAGATTCATCCGGATTATACATACCCAAACGCATCTTAATGGAGAATCTTGCTGAAGTTTTCCCACAGACAGACTCCACAATTCTTTCAATATCATCCGGATAAGGCATAAGTCCGCAACCACGTTTTTTGCGGGTAATTTGCGGCATCGGACAAGCAATATTCCAATTTATGCGATCATGTCCTTTTTCTTGCAGATATAAAACCGTATCCAGCATTTCTTTAGGCTTGCTGCCGATAATCTGAATAATCAAAGGAATTGGTTCTGTATTTACAGGAAAAACATCTCCAAAACGAGCCTCAGATAATGTGAATGATTCCCCCGCCGGCAAAAAAGGGGTTAAGGCTACATCAATCCCACCGAAATGCGAGAAAAAGATCTTTCGAAAACAATGTATAGTTATGCCATGAAAAGGAGCAAAGTATAAAGTATTATCCATCATTGGCTAAGAGGATAAATCCGTATGATAATAATTATACAAAGTGGTTGCTTTCGCTTTGCCGATTACACCGGCAATATCTTCCATAGAAGCATTTTTAATTACACTTACCGACCGGAATACACTCAACAATTTAGCGGCTGTGTTTTCACCAATTCCCTGAATATTTGTCAGCTCGGTTTGCATCACCGCTTTATCCCGGCGTTTGCGATGATGAGAAATACCGAAACGATGCGCTTCGTCCCGAAGATGTTGTATAATTCGTTGTGTTTCTGATTTTTTGTCAATAAACAAAGGAATAGGGTCGTTAGGACGATAGATTTCCTCCAAACGTTTGGCTATGCCGATAAGCGGAATCCTATGTGCCAGACCCATTTTTTGCAAAACGGCATAAGCCGCTGACACCTGTCCTTTTCCACCATCCACCACAATTAAATCGGGCAAGGGCAATTCTTCATCCTGCAGATGTCTGTATCTTCGAGTAATAGCTTCTGCCATCGTAGAAAAATCATCGGGCTTATCCACAGATTTTACATTGAATAAACGGTATTCTTTCTTGGAAGGTTTACCATTGCGGAAACAAACCATAGACGAAACAGGAAATTTCCCCTGAATATTAGAATTATCAAAACATTCGATATATGCGGGTGGACGAGGAAGTTGTAAATCTTTTTGCATGGTTTCAAGCACTTCCCGCCGGTGTTGCTCCGGATTGGTCAATTCTTTCTGCTTATAGACTTCGTGCATATATCCCATCGCATTGCGGTGTGCCAATTGCAAAAGTCTATATTTTTCGCCTTGTTTGGGAATAGTAACAGTAATCCCATCAATATCAAAATCCAAAGGATAAGGAACAATAATTTCACGAGCCGTACTTTGAAGATTTTTCCGAAAATCTACTACGGCAAATAAAAGAATATCTTCCAGAGTTTCATTTAACTGCTGTTTTATTGAAACAGTCTGTGTTTGCACAATTGCACCATTAACCACATTAAAATAACAAACATAAACAGTTGTTGCATCTCCCACAAGACTGAACACATCTACATTGTTGATGGTAGAACTGACTATTGTTGATTTTGCCTGATATTTTTCCAGCAATTCAATTTTTAATTTTACTTCATGGGCTTTCTCAAACTCCATATCATTGGCATAAATCATCATCTTATTTTTTAGTTCATTAATCACCAATGAAATATTTCCCTGAATAATATTAACAATCTGGCTGATGCTTTCCTTGTACGATTCCATACTTTGCTTGCCAATGCAAACACCTCGACATTTTTTGATATGATAATTCAGACAAGGTTTGAATTTCCCTGAATGAATATTTTCTTCCGTCAAATTTAACTTGCATTTACGCAAAGGATATAATTCTGCAATCGTTTCCAGCAAGGTATTCATCATTTTTACAGAAGCATAGGGACCAAAATAACGGGCACTTTTGTCGATTTTCTTCCGGGTTGGAAACAAACGTGAAAAAGGCTCATTGGTAATACACAGCCAGGGATACGTTTTGTCATCTTTAAGCTGTACATTATATTTGGGATGATATTCCTTTATCAAATTATTTTCAAGCAACAACGCATCGTATTCGGTATCTACCACTGTATATTGAATATCAGCAATATTTTTTACCAATAGCCGAACTCTGGGATGTAATTGCTCTTTTTGAAAATAAGAAGAAACTCTTTTTTTGAGATTTTTGGCTTTGCCCACATAAATAATTGTTCTGTTCTTATCGAAATAGCGATATACCCCGCTTTTTTCGGGTAATATTCTTAATATCGCTTCGATATGAGGATTATTTGCAGGCATGATTATCGCTATTATTTAAGGTTTAACGTTAGCGATTAATGTTTCTTATAAATCTTTCTTGAAGAGATGGCATTTCCCATATTCCATTCGCAATTTTTCTATTTTTACGGTTCAACTGTAATTCTCCCTCCCGATGAATGGCTAACAAATTCAGGAGCATACTGACATTGAATACTTGCCATGCCATCGGCATAATCCCCGGAATTATTTGCCCAAACTTCATATTGGAAAACATACGTTCCCTTGGGCAGGAAGTTAAAAAAGAATTGCGTTGAAGCATCTTTAGTAGTTTCATAATATCCAATACCTTCTCTCCATACAAAGCCTGAACGCTGGTCAACAGGCTCAAAGCAAGCAGATCGAAGGTCTTTCAATGCTACAAATTCCAAGTTGCGGTCAGTGGTAACCACTAAGCGTACAATGATTTTATCTCCTTTTTTAATAGCGTTCTGCTCTACCGGAACCAAAACATTTTTGTTGTTCTCTTTTTTCTCGACAAACAATTTCTTGCTGACCGATAAAGCTCCACCAAATGAGTGGACTTTATCTATATTCTGATAATATTGCCAATACATGGCTCCCCAGCCGATTCCTTCACCTGTACGTTTTACAGTTACATTACCCATTTGCGGTTGAATCTCTTTTGCCGGAATTACTTCTTTGATATAGCCTGTTCCGGCTTCTTTGCTTTTGGGTTCAAGCAGCTTATTATTGAGTTTAATTTCCACTTCGCTGTTGGAGGAAAGCCAATCCGTACCATAATTCAACAAAGCATAAATAGCATCAACCGTTGAAACAGGCGAATCCCAACGTTGTGTTTGCTTCTGTTTCAATAGCCAGATTTTCATTTCATCAATATCCGTTTGATTTTTTGTTATCTCTGCAAATGCTTCCAAAATAGCTGCCTGCACGCCAATCGGACGTTCATTCCAAAAATATCCTGCCGTATTTTTTGCCCAATACATTCCCAATTCATCGGTTTTCATCGCATTTTCTTTCAAGGATTTTAGAATATCATTTGCTAAGGTCGCTTTTCCATTGCGAGAACAAATCAATGCTGTTGTAGCTTTCCCATACAGGGTGGCTTTCGTCCAGTACTTCTCAGCTTGTGCAGTATAATAATCAACGGCTTCCTGTGCTGATTTGTCAACCGGAATATCTTTGTATTCGGAACGAAGATGCAGGTAAAACCATTGCATATCGACAATCGTCATCTCTGTTTTATAATTCTTATTGTATTTTTTCAACTCCGAATAATCGCGGGCAATTTGCATATCTACATATTGAATAGCTTTCTTTATCCAATCCTGATTATCCGGTTTTTTGTTAGTCATTCTGGAATATTGAGCCATATTGAGGATAATAGTTTGAGTAATATAACGACTTTCTGTCATGCCGTCAAACCAAGCGAAACCACCCGATGGTTTTTGCAGTTTGAGCAATTTATCCAAATATTGCTGTGAATTGTTTGCTTGTTGATTCAGGTCGAACAACAAAGCAATTTGTCGTTTTTGTTCGGTTTCGTTATTAGCTGCCAGTACCCAAGGGGTTTCTTCCAGAAGCATATTTTTCAACTCCTGATTTTGCTCCAAATTTGATAACAAAGCATCGCGTGTACCTCCACCTTGTTTCCATTGCTCGAAAACAGTTTTTATTTTCGGATTGGAATTAGCAATATGTGTTGCCAAGCCATTGACATAATACGCCGTGAAATAATCAATCGCATTATTGTTTTCAGGAGTAGAAAGCGTTGGCAATGCCTGAACGGCATACCAGGTAGGGTTGGCAGAAAATTCGACTGTCAGGCTTTTTGAATCAACATCTTTGCCTTGTTTGAGCAAACTTTCAAAGGCAAAATCACGAGTTTGGTTAGCTCGAATAATCAACGGCATACTTTCGGTCAGCATGACTTTATCGGGTAAAACAGACAGGTAATGCTGTTCTCCATCGCTAAAGCTACCGGCTTTTGCCACTACTTTTACCGTTACCAAATCAAAAGCAGAAAATTCGGTAAGATTCCATTCTACCGTTTTTGTTTCTCCGGCTTTCAATGTGATTGTTTTAAGTTGATTATCTTTCAACTTAATAAGTTGTTCATCTTCAGGATTGATTAGCGACAGTTTAACATTTGCAGTTAACTCCTTTTTGGTAAGATTAATTACATTTGCCGCCAACGTAAGCTTATCCGAACGGCGAACAAAACGCGGCATATTGAGTTGTACCATCAAATCTTTTTGTGTGACCACTTGTGTATCAGCTTGACCAAAATACAAATCTGCCGTATGAGCCAGCATTTTGAGATTCCAGCGGGTAAGACTTTCGGGAGCGGTAAAGGTAATTTGAACATTGCCGGAAGAATCTGTTTTTAGTTGCGGATAGAAGAAAACGGTTTCGTTAAAGTTAGTGCGGATTTGGGGTTCAGGGGATTCAGCAACTTCGTTTGAAAATCTCATTGACATTTCATTTTTTTCTTGGAGAGCTTTCTTCGACATTCCCGCTCCTGTTCCGATACCTGAATCCATATCCATTTCTGCATCTATTTTAAAATCATCTACAGCCATTTCATTTTGAACAACTTCAATAGTTGCAGCAGATTCTCTTGCACTTCTCATCATTGTTTTAGCTCCTCTAGCCACTATTATTTCAGAATAATATCCACCTAAGTTAAGCCCAAACCAATTTAATTGATTCAACTTAACAGTTCCGTTTTTTTGATAATTTATTTTGAAATAAGCATTACTATATCTTGAATGAAAATCATTATTTTGCCAATTCGAAGCATAGGGAATATATAAATTATAGCTTGGATTGAAACTCCAACTATGCGGACGAATCGCATCCAAAGAGGAATCATACATGCCTGCCATTAACTCTGCCAAATGTTTACCATCTTTGGCTTCAGGAATAGTGAGTGTCCATTGAGCACTCTCTCCGGGTTGCAGTTTATCGCGAAATACGCTTAAAGTAGGGGTGAGCAGCTTTTGCTCGGTCTTCCGTTTTATTTGTATATTTTTAGAAAATAACTGTTCATCTTTTATAAAAGTAAACGACACATTTACTCCATCTTGATATTCTTTCTTAAAAGGAATTTCAAACGATTTTATTTCATTGTTCAAGTTAATCCATTGACTTTCTAAAATGGTATTTCCCCGCATGATTTCATATAATACATATACATCTTTGGCAGAGCTTCCGAAATGTATTTCGGCATTTTCTCCAACTTCACATACTGTTTTGGGCGTAAGCATCCAAACATACGATTTTACAGGTGGACGTTTATCATTCTGCCCATATATTACAATATATGATTCTGCTTTTACTTCCTTGTTTTGAGCATCGGGAGTTGTCAGTACTATTTTATATTGTCCTGAAATCCATTTCTGCGTACTTAATTTCAAGGTTTTATCCTCTGTGTTAAATGTGCCGGATAAAACCAGTTGCTTTTCTTTTAAATCAGATTTATCATTTATCTGTTCCTGATATTTATCCGAATCTTCTAATAAATAAACAGTATATTGGATTGTGGAGGTAATAGCTTTACCGTTAATCGTTTCTGTGCGAATGGGAATAGAAAGTTCTTGCGTTTTTTCGTGTTTTTCAGGTGTATTACTAATAATAAACAGGGATTTATCTCCCACCGAAACCGTTTGCATACCTTGTTGTGTCTCTCCTTTGGAATCTGTCACATTAGCCTCCAAGGTATACGTATAAAATTGTTCCCGATAAAAAGACGTTTTTGCATTTGTTTTTTCAGGAATAAACGAAACGGTAAATTTTCCGTTTTCATCACTTGTAACTGTTCCTGTTTCTATGATTTTATCCGGTGAATAATCCCACCACCACCAACGATGTGTCCGGCGAACAATGCTGTATTTTACTTGTGCATTGGGAATTGTATATCCGGCGTATGCTTTTACATTTCCTTCAAATTGAACTTCCTGTCCAAAATGAGTTTCTTTTTCCGGTTTATCAATGATTACCTCGAAAGTCGGACGTTTGTATTCTTCTACATAAAAATTCACATAACCATTTGGCGTTACCAAGGAATATTGTCCGTTTAATCCCGAAGATGGCAACACAAATTCCCCGGCAAACGAACCAAATTCATTGCTTATAAATGTTTTTTTACTTATCTCCTGCCAGTTAGCATCCAATAAGCGAACCTCATAATTCTGTTTTTCTATCGCTTTTTGTTGTTGAGAAGAATACGCAATTCCCTTGAAATAAACGGTCTGTCCGGAACGATATAAAGAGCGGTCAGTAAATAAAGATATTTTAATATTATCATTCGGTTCTCTGTCATTACGGTAATAAGCATTAGCTAAAGATGAACAAAAATATTTATCTTCTCCTTTCTCAAAGAAATAAGCTAGTCCATATAGATTAGTATTCAAGCTAAATAATCCATTATTATCGGTTTTTTTTTGAGCAATCTGTTTTGGATTCTGTTTTCCTGCACTCCAATTATATGAAATAATATCCACAGATACATCACTTATTGTTTGTCCTGTTATACGATGCAAAACATAGGTATTGATTTCCTTTTCGGCAATACTGCGCTGGATATATGTAAAATTTGTAACGGTGAAAGTTCCGTATGTTTGCTCTTCTGTGTTTCTACTTCCTTTTTCGGAAATAGAAAACTCATAAATCCCATAAGTTCCGGTTGTAATTTTAATTTCACTTTCTGTTTCGTCAAAATTTTTATTGGGAGCAATGTTTATTTCTTTCGTTTCTACCAATGTACGGTTAGGATATGTTTTTTGTCCGTATTTTTTATTTTGTTGGAACAACTCATATTCTTTTGCGCTTGCATTTACACGGTATATTTTCAACTCCAAATTTGTTATATTTGCGCTTGCAATAGCAACAGTCAGTTCACTTGCAGGAGGAGCAATTCTATTGTAATTTACACGAATTGTTTTTTGTGTAATGCTTACTTGAATGTTTTTTAACGTATTAATTTTTGTGTTGGAAGGAAACTGCTCTATTCCTTTTTGAGCAATATCATAAGCCGTTTTCTGGTAATTATTTTCATCTTTCGCTGTCATTTGTGATTGCGATAGATAATGCTCTGCCATTTTCTCCATAACAGGAATAATAGCCTCATTTGTAGAATATCTTTTATACAAATCTTCCAATGCCTTACTATATAGTTCACTGCTTTGTATGTGTTCGGATTTGTTGCGGACAAAATCCAGGCGGGAAAGATCAGCATATATCAATGCCGGAATATTATTTGTTTGGCTCGCTATTAATGATTGATATATTTTTAGCACTTGATTTTCCGCAGATTCATTATATATGGTATCTAATTGAATATTCGCAAATTCTTTTGCCGAAAGAAAATACATTTTATCATTGAGCGGATTTTTGATAAGGGCGGCATTGCTCAATTGTCCAAAAATATTTACGGCACGATATGCCAGAAAATCGTATAAAGTGGGCTGCAAATCCTTGCTGTCATTTCCTGGTTCAATTAAAGTTCCGAATTGCCTTACATCCATCTTTTGTAAAGAATCCGTATCCTGTAGCGATAATTTCAATTCTTCATTTATTTTATCAAAAAACAGATTTTTGCTCCATTCATTCATGTCGTCAGGGATGAAACCGACAATTTGTGAACGCTGGTTAATTGCATATTGCGATGTGGAATAATACATATAATACAATTCTGCCGTCATGGAATGAAGCAAAGCCTTTTGTTCCGTTTTGGTATATCTTCCGGCAAAATCTCCAAAGTCTTGGATTATTTGGGAAGCCTCATCGGGATTTTTCTCCAAGGTAAACCGCATTTTATAGATGAATGCCTTAACGCTTTCATTGAAATTCCCTGTTTTTTGAGCATCCTGGAAAATGCTTTCGACTTCTTTTAATGCAGATTCAGGCAATTGTTTTTTTGCCAGATCATCAACTGTCTTCCATCTGTCGGCATATTGGGCAGATATGGAAAAAGCCATAAACGCTAATAGAATGATTAAGAATGCTTTTTTCATACGAATAAATTTTGTATTTTAATAGTAAATGAATGGACGAGTGAACGAGTGAACAAGGGGAGGAGGGAGCAAATGAGAGAATAAGGGAATGAGCAAATAAAATGGCATTATCGTGAGACACGAAGCCATCCGGAATTGAAAAAGTTGTCCTTGCCTGTTACCGATGCCATTTATTGATTTCATTACTTTTGTATTTATTTTCCGGATTATTTTAACTTAAAAGTCTCAATGCAATCCTTGTTAATTATTTTTTAAATTTTGAAACAATATACAAAGGTACAAAGTTTATTGGTTAAATCTTTTTTGAGGTAATATTTTTGATTTGATAATAGTAAGAATGAGTAAATAAGAGTTGAAAACTCTTTAAGAAAGCAATTGTAACTGTTTTTTATTTATTTTTGTTTCTTTGATATAAAATGTTAATATAAGAAGGAATAATTTTTAAACGATATAAGATATGAAGAAAGAAATAATTACTTGGATAGTTATAGTTGCGGGGATATTATTTGCAATATTTGCTCCGATTCTTTTCACTCAAAATGGGATATGTATTGGTTTTGCTGAAAAAGAAGGACAAATAGGAGACACTATTGGTGGAATTACAGCACCCATCATTGGAATTTTAAGTATATTATTGCTTTTTTTTACTTTAAAGGAGCAAATGGAATTTAATGAAAAACAAAAAGAACTGTCTAATGATGAGCAATTCAAATCAACTTTTTTCAATTTGTTGCAAGTCCAAAGAGATATAATAGAAAAAATTGCAGGTGATTTTAAATATTTAAAACAATGTGTTGATAAGGAAGACCCAAAAGATGCAATTAGAGGATTGGATTTTTTTAAAGAGGCAAAGTATCAACTATTTCTTATTTATGAAGCCTTAGACAACGAAGAATTTATCAATAATTATGATATAGAGAAAGCATATGAAACAGAACGGTATCTTCAAGTAAATTTTCATCACGATGCTAGTGCTCCTATGAACATACAAATAGAACAAGACATAGAAATCAATAAAGAGAGAAAAGTCCATAGAGTTGCCTATACGAATGATATGTATGGTATATCTGAAAATAGACATACAAATTATAGACAAATGCAGGAAGATGAAAAAATCAAATTAGGATATAAATGTTTTTACGACAAATATGAGAATGTAGGACATTACTTTAGACATATATACCAAATTTTAAAGTTTATAAAAAGTAGGGAAGATGAGAAAATAAAATTATTAGGGAAAAAGCCATCTCAATTAGACGAGAAGAATGTACATAGGTATTTTAATGAATATGCTCAATTCATTCAAGCACAAATGTCAACAGATGAATTACTACTTTTGTTTTACAATAGTTTTGCTTATGAAAAGGCTCAACAATTAATTATTCATTATAATTTGTTGGAAAATCTAACTGTTAAACATCTAAAAAAAGAAGAACACAATTGTAAGCCAGAATTAAAACTTAAAACTTAAAAATAATTTATTCTTATATTTGATAAAAGGAGGTAAACAAACATATTGTTGTTATTTCAGTAAAAGACAAAGTCTTCGTTCACTTGAAGCTGTGCAAAGGATAAACCCCGACATTCGGACGATTATTTTTACCTCGTCCGCATTATTTAGGCATATTTTACCTGCAAAATATATTTTTTGCAAAAAGAAAAACTCCCCAACTACATATTTGCATATTTTTTAAAGAAAAGTTCGCATAGCATAATAGCAAGTAAGCAGTTGAAATAAGAAAGTAAACGTTTTGAATTGTGAAGTAAACGTTTTGAAGAGTGCAATAAGCGATTGTAACCGTGCAGTAGACGTTCGAAACGGTGAAATAGACGATTGAAACGGTGAAGTAGACGTTCGAAACGATGCAGTAGACGATTGAAACGATGCAGTAAGCGTTCGAAACAGTGCAGTAGACGTTCGAAATGGTGAAGTAGACGTTCAAAACGAAAAAATAGACGTTCGTAACGAAAAAGTAGGTAATTGAAGCGAGAAAGTGAATGATTGAAGATGATTTACTACAAAAAAGAAACGATAGTAGCAAAAAAACTGCATATAACGGGTGGTTTTTTTATCAGTGATAGTATAGCACAGCAGAATACTACAACAAAATTTGAAAATATTAAAGAAAAAATAATAAATTTGCAAAAATAAAATCGTGATAAAATGAAATATTCAACAATAATTTTAATCTTGACACTTGTTGCTATAACAACAGCTTGTTCAAATGGAAAACATGAAGAAAAAGGTTTTCAAGTTAGTTCGGTTTCTGAAAATAATGAAGACCGAGATAGTGGATTAAATAGGGATTCGTTAAAATTTGAGACTCGACCAAGTAGTGTTTTATTGACAGGAGTACCTAATGTGCGAGTTACAACAGTTTTTAAAGTGAATTTTAATAAAAAAAATAAAATAACATTCATTGGGTCAAACAGTTTTCATTACAATTACCAATACGAAGATTCGGAAGCAGGAAATAATTGGAACAATAATCTTATGCCTGGAATTGCGGCTGTTTATGGTTACAATATGGTTAATGTTTCGCACTACGACATAAAAGAAAATAAGCAAAAATATTTCTTTGAAAATCCGGTACTGATTCGGACACTTTATTATCCTTCATTTTCCAAAGACACCTTAAACCACCAGCCTGTAAAAAGAGATTATTTCATTGTTACTGCATACAATGAAGATACCGATAAAGACGGATTTATTAATCTAAAAGACCTCAGACGAATTTATCTCTTTGACATAAATGGAGAAAAACAAAAAGCACTTGTTCCGGAAAATTATTCCGTGTTTAAATCAGAATATGATTCCGGCAACGATTTCATGTATGTATTTGCTCAATTAGATGAGAATAAGAACGGACAGCGGGATGAAAGAGAACCTGTTCATGTTTTTTGGATAGACCTCAAAGACCCAAATAAAACAGGACGGCTATACTAATGAGGAATAAACACAAAGAAACACAAGCAATACTTGCCGATAACCGGCGGAACAAAGAAGAGAATATATGAGCAGACAAACGAAGATTATACTAGACTTCTTCGGAAAATAAACTATCTCCTTTCTCCTGTTCGACTGAGGCTGTTCTCAAATGCAAACACTGATGTTCGGACGATGGCTCTTTGCCTCGTCCGTGCTATCCAAACAGGTTTTACCTGTAAAAAGAAACAGGCAGAGCCTGTCGGAATAAGATGATAAAGGTAGAACCTTTGCCCAATGAAGGCAAATCATTAACAACTAATCACAAAATGTAAGCACTACTTAAATGCCGTTTCGCTCAATCCTTTACCGGAGAGTTTCAAATCGTTCATATAAGCGGGAACATCTTTTCCTAAGAGTTTATCCACATAGATTTTGGCTAAATACTGTCCCAGCATAAACCCATGTCCACGCAAACCAACCAATAACCCTAACTCAGGATCAACAATATAACGAGGCTCCACATAGTATCCGCTCCAAAAAGCCTGGAAACTCACTCCCGATAAATTCGGAATCCAGTCAGAAAACAGTTCGGAAACAATTTCTATAAAATCCTGACTGTTAATTTTTAAATTGCTTTTCGTTTCCTGAGGATCATAAGCAGGGGAAGCACAACCGATAATCTGTCCTGTTTCCTTCAACTGTTGTCCGTAAACGGCAGAGAACCCTTTGTATTTCCTGCGGTCAATCACCATATCCAAAGCATCGCCATTTTTACCCAGCATAGGCAGACGCTGCGTGATAAATGCCTGATGTTTTACAGGATACAATCCTGTTTCCAAACCAAGCATATTGGCAAATTCCTCGGCATTTCCTCCCAGCGCATTTACAAAATGATCGCAGCAATATTCTATATATTCCTGCTTATGGGTAAGCACCAGCGCATAGTGTTTATTTCCCTGTTTGCGGACTTCTATCAATTTGCAATCTTCTAAAATTGTTCCACCATGTTCAATTCCATCATTGCGAATGAACTCCAAAACAAGTCCCGGTGTTGCCTGCCAGCAGCCATTAGTAATCAAAGCGTGGGAATAATGGGTTGTTTTTGCATTCCAATACGGGGAAACTTCCTTTTGAAAATCCTTAATATCGACCATTTTAGCATCGCTCCAAGCACGGGAGGCATCCAACGCATTATATGTATCGTCATCATGAATCAAATTCACATAATGAATTGGTTTGAAGTTGATATTGGAAACTTTTTCTATCTCCTTGAATATTTCTAAATTATGCTTGGCAATATCCGAAATATCAGGATTGGAAAAGGTTGGTCTTCCCCCGGCAATATTCCGCCACGAGGAACCATGTTCAAAATTAATTAAAACCGGTTTTTTCCCTGCCTGGGCAAAATAACGGAATAATGCGCTTCCTGCGATACCTCCTCCGGCAATCAAGACTTCGGTATTAACTTGTTTCGCTTTTTTGTTCGAGCCAATAACAATGGATTTTTCAATTTTCGGATTATTTAAATCCGCCAAAGCAACCTGGTTGGAAAGCGGTCCACGGGGAGTGGAATCGCCCAAAACTTCAATATTATACGAACGCAAAGCTTGTTTTACACGTGGGATACAACGTTTTCCACGACAGGGTCCCATCCCCAGGCGGGTAATATGCTTGAGTTCATCAACCGAAATAAACGGACGCTCACCGACGAGTTGAACAATTTCTTCAACCGTAACATCATCACAATGACAAACGTAGGTTTGGGAATCAACAGCGGGAGCAACTTTCATTTCAATGGCTTCAGGGTAAGACGATTTTACGATAAATCCTCTTGCTTTGGTAAGTTCCGTCCCCGAAACCGTAGTCGCTTTAACACGGGCAACATTGGTCTTATTTTCTTTCTTCAATATTTTTTCAATAATTCCTTCGCCAATTTTTTGCCCGTTGTTATCCACTAAAAATACCTCTGCACCTTCTTCCGCATGATATTCTATAGGTAAAAATAGCTGTTGCTTGCCGATATTATAGCCAAAAATTGCTAAACCGGGACATTGGTAAACACATTCCATACACCCGATACATTTATTATAGTCAATTGCGGGAACAGCAGAAGTGCTTGATTTTGTAATTGCTCCATAACGACACGCGAAAGAGCACGGGTTACATGCGAAGCCATACAAACAATCTATCTGCACAAAACCTTTGGCATTCATGCGTTCTTCATCAGGAAGATTGGGCTTTTCCAGAATACGAATCGGGTGTTGTTGCGAATCAATATATTCTTTTGAGATTCTCAAATAATCATCATAATTATGACGAATTCCTATAGATTGAGCAATTTCGTAAGCGGCTTGTGTTCCACGCAATACTGCACTTGTTCCTTCACCAATACGGGTAGCATCACCCACACTGAACGTATTGCTGCCGAATACTTCTTTACTTTTTATAAACAATTGATTATCGGAAACCAGTCCGGTACAAATATTGATAAGATCAATCCCGTCAATCATTTTTTCTGTTCCCTGAATAGCTTTAAAATCTTTACATTGAGCGATAATAGCTCCAATTACGCCATCATTTGTCTTATTGGGAATAGCTTTTACCAATGTATGCGAAGTCAAAACAGGAATTCCCAAACGCCTTACACGATTTGCCTGAACCGGGAAACCGCCTTCAAAAGGTTGAGCTTCAATTATCGCTTTTATAGTTGCACCTGCTTGCATTCCCTGATAGGAAGTCAGATAACCGATATTTCCTGCTCCGACGGTCAAGATGTTTTTTCCAAGTAGTGTATTTTCCTGATTCATCATTTTTTGGAAAACAGCAGCAGTATAAACTCCCGGAATATCATCATTTTCAAAAGTAGGCGTAAAAGGAACCGCACCCGTTGCAATGACGATATATTGAGCATCAACATAAAAAATCTCTTGAGTATTAATATTTTTGATAGCGATACGCTTGCCCTCCAAAACATCCCATACCGTTGAATTTAAAATAATCCCATCATGATTTTCTCCGGCTAATGTTTTGGCAATGTCAAAACCACGCATACCGCCGTATTTTTTCTCCTTCTCGAAAAAGAAAAACTGATGAGTCTGCATATTAAACTGTCCGCCAATAACAGCATTATTATCAATTACTAAGTTAGGGATATTAAATTCATTCAATTTTTCCCTGCAAGCCAAACCTGCCGGTCCCGCACCGATAATGGCAACCGTAGTCTTATGGATTTTCTGTTCGATTTGAGGATTTTCATATTTATCAGGGAAATAATCTTCCGGAATTTCTCTCACTTCTTTTATTCCATCCACATTAGTAATACAAATACGACGAATAACACCATCTACCAACATTTCGCAGGCGCCGCATTTGCCTATTCCGCAAGCCAAACTACGTTCGCGATGCGAAACGCTTTTACTGTGCACCGGAAAGCCCGCCTGGTGCAACGCAGCGGCAATAGTAAAGCCTTTGTGACCTTTTATTTCCTTTCCGTTATATAAAAATGTTACTATTTCTGTTTCCTGAATATCTAAAATTGGATGATTTTTTATTTCGTGCATAAATCGTATTTTCCTTGTTATTAATTATATAGAAAAAATATTTCGTTAAAAAATTGCTTTGCAAAGTAAGCAAAAAAAAACAAATAAACAACTTCTAAATAAAAGTCACAAAAAAAGCAGTTGTATTATTTCTGCAACTGCCAAATATTTACTTTTAAACCCTTGTGATTCCAATTGAATTCGAACCAATGATACTGCTTGGAATACCGTTTTGTTTAAACAGCTTTTTATGATTTTAAAAATTCAATATATCGCTCTTTGGATGAACCTATTGTTCGCAGTGTATTTTTTACAATAAATTCAGGAACCGGATCAATGTGGGATTGTATAATGACTGGTCTACTTAAATCGCTTCGTATCCATTTTTCATGTCCAGTTCCTTTGGATGTAACTTTTTTTAATCCTTCCCATTTAAGAAAATCTCGGAATGTTTTTAATGAAATATTTTTAAGCGAATTTGATGCCATTATGCGTATAGTGGGATGGATTTATTATATGTTTTAAACGGATGATTGTTTACTACCTCCTTTAACTCCTTATTTTTGTTAATACTTGCTACAAAATCGGGAGGAGTTAACCTTGAAGCGTATTTACTCTTTTTTACCCAACCCAAACGTTTTAATTCGGTTTCAAGAGTTCCTTTCTTGCTTGTGTAATCAATAAATTCGCTAAAAACTATTTCAAATGATTTTTTTGCTTCAGCTTCTGTCTCTCCATATCCGGATAAATCCAATGCCGGACAATAAGCTATTATGGTATTATCTTCTTTAAACAAAACGACGCGTAGTTTTACTTTTATATTAGCTGATTTCATTTTACTTTATTGATACTTTGACTTTATACTTGCAAAGTTACAAAAATATACCAATTGTATTTATGAAATGTAAGTGCAATATTTTACTTTTTTATGCCTCGTTCGACAGAGGCTGCAAAAAGGCGTGAAGTTTGGACGAAGGCTGTGTTCGAGAACAGCCTCTAGTAGAATGGGGGATTGTAGTGCACAACTTTAAAATGGCAAATCATCTTCTTCTTCAATAATCATTTTAGTTTTTATTTCAACCTTTGGAAACTTAGTTTTATAATAAGAATTTAAGAACAATCCAACTGTCGCTACGCTATTGATAATAAAATAGGTATATAAAGAATCTTGTATGACGTAATCTCCTGGTATTTTCCCATGAACGTTAGTTTTTTCACTTCTTAATTTTTCTATACTGTGATTAATTGATAATAAAGAGCTTCCTATTGTTTTTATTTCTACTGGCATATCTGGATTTGGATTCGGGAATAATTGAACAACTTTAAGAATTTCCTTTGTTAAGTCATATAATGTTTTTGTCCTTATTTCACTGTTAATTCTTTCGTTTTTCAATATTTCTTTAATTATGCTTTCTAAAGCAGAATTTGCCAAAGCAATTGCAAGACTTGGATTTGTTTCTATTTGTTTGTATGCTTTTACAAAAGTATCATAAGCAGTAATATAATTTGATTTTAATTCATTTTTAAACGTAGGTATTGAAGGAATAAAATCTGGAGTATCAATGCCTAAGTCTATTGCTATTTTCAACAAAGTTTCACCATCAATCTTATGTAATGTAGATTTCAAATCAATCTTTCCGTTTTGTTGTTTGTTTATTTCAAATTGCGGTGCCCAACCAATGTGATCAAAACCATCATACCTGTCATCATATTCTTGCCATTTTTCTAAATACTTCTCTACATTGTAATAAGTTTGAAATTCAGCCCAAAGAGCATTTTCAACACTTTCTACAAGTTTCATTTGATATTTTGGTGATATTAATTCGTTCATTGTATAAATGTAAAAAATATTTGTTTATGTATTTTCTTTCTCAATCTCCCTCTCCACCATTTCCTTTGCCTCAGACAACAAACTTTCACTTTTTTCCCGAAGCGCAAAACTTTCCTGAATTAAACTAGATATTTGCTGTTGAATTTCTATCGGAATTTTATTCATTCTCCTTGCTCTCCAATCTTTGTTTTGCTATTTCAATCGCAGTTCTTAATTTTTGTTCGTTTTTCAATAATTCCAAGTCGTGCTTGATTGTTTCTTCGGGCTTTTTGCTGATTGCCGTTCTTTCGTAGAGCATTGAATTAATGCGTTCTCTAAAAACTCTAACGCTCCATTTTTCAAGTTTACACATTTCTATGTAAAAATCTCACTTTAATTTGTCTTCAATAGGTATTACCGCCAAAATATGCGTCCAACTTAATTGTCGTATCACTGATACGACAATCTTTTCTTCGGGAAAAGTGTTGAAAAACTGCATCATGCGGCGAATATTTTTCTCGGAAAATTCGCTTCCGTATTCGTTTGATAAATCACGGCATAAATTAGCAACAATTTCTTTGCCGTAAATTTCGGAGCGGTCTTTGTTTTGCAGTTCATTTACAATTCGCTTGCCGATTTGCCAGTAAAGCATTGCCATGGCAGAATTTACCGTTACGGCGATTTGCTGTTTACCTTGTTCAATCAACGATTTAATATCGGAAAATAGATTTGTATTTTGGGCTGTTTTATTCATTTTTCATTCTTTTATGTTAATTTTTCTCTATCTCCCTCTCCACCATTTCTTTTGCTTCAGACAACAAACTTTCACTTTCTTTGCGAAGCACAAAACTTTTCTTAATTAAGGCAGAGATTTTTGTTGGGTTGGCAAATCAATTATTGGAAAATAATATTTCTCCTTCGAATCTTTTAGTAACATTGTTTTCCCTGCCATTTTCTATTTTTGAATATTTTATGTGTTTAAAAGCAACTACAAAGATACTATTTTTTGCAAGTTTTTGCCGTAAAACTCTTTTATTTATACTTATTTTCTTTTATCGTTTCTCTATTTGTTTCCTTCGACTAAGCCGACGAGTGAATGCTTTCTCTGATAATGGTGACCCTTGTTCGCCTGGACAGGGTGCAATGTCTAATATTTATTTGTTTATATCTTAACGTGAGTGGGTTCGGGGTCAATGATACAAGGGGGAAAATTGGCTTATTTGTACTATAGTTTTGGTCAAACCTCTTGTAAAAACCTTCGTGTTACTTCTTCACCATTGTACCTTTATAACTTCCTGTAACCTCATTTAACTTGCGTAATTTCCTCGTTAGGCAAAGGTTCTACCTTTGTTGTTTTATTCTGACAGGCTTTGCCTGTTTCCTTTTACAGGTAAAACCTGCTGTAATAAAACGGACAAGGCAAAGAGCCATCGTCCGGACGGGGGATATTGTATCAGTCAGGAAGTATAAATGCCATTGTATCCAAAAACTGAAATTTCGGACAGGAAAAATACAAATCCCTGTACAGAAATGTTCAATGCGGATGAAGAAATGTTCAATGCGGATGAAGAAATGTTCAATGCTGATGAAGAAATATTCCATGCGGATGAAGAAATGTTCCATGCGGATATAGAAATATTCCATGCGGATGAAGAAATGTTCCATGCGGATATAGAAATATTCCATGCGGATATAGAAATATTCCATGCGGATATAGAAATATTCCATGCGGATATAGAAATATTCCATGCGGATGTAGAAATGTTCAATACGGATATAGAAATATTTAATGCGAATGTAGAAATATTCAATGCGGATGCAGAAATGTTCAATGCGGATATAGAAATATTCAATGCGTATGAAGAAATGTTCAATGCGGATGCAGAAATCTTCAATGCGTATGAAGAAATGTTCAATACGGATGAAGAAATGTTCAATACGGATGAAGAAATGTTCAATGCAGATGTAGGAAATATTCAAGGGTCTGTTCACTAAACTGTGGGGTATATTTGCCGAAAAGGAAGCTACGCAACTTAAATGAGGTTACAGGAAGTTATAAAGGTACAATGGTGAAGTTGTGAAGCGGTAAAATGGATTTCGGCTTAAACTTTAAGATATAAATAAATCAGCAAATAACCAAATAAACAACTTCTAAATAAAAGTCACAAAAAAAGCAGCTGCATTATTTCTGCAACTGCCTAATATTTATTTTTAAACCCTTGTGATTCCAATTGGATTCGAACCAATGACCTCCTGACTTCATCACTTTTTACTGCCACCACACAGCTTTCTTTGATTATCAACGATTTACTATTAAAATAAAGGTGGCGTAGGGTGGCGCAAGCCTA
>QMCD01000926.1_pt1 | contig 19391 bp, 10 predicted proteins | sample 1821841 | NCBI WGS metagenome assembly QMCD01 (sample SAMN01991225, study PRJNA193472) | Termite gut metagenome, whole genome shotgun sequencing project. | isolation source: worker | host: Macrotermes natalensis
CCGGCGCCGACCAGCGTGTGGCTCTCGTCGATGAACAGGATGATGCCCCCGTCGGCGTCGACAACCTCTTTGACGACCGCTTTCAGCCGCTCCTCGAATTCGCCCTTGTACTTGGCCCCGGCGATCAGGGCCCCCATGTCGAGGGAGAATATTTGCTTGGTTTTCAGGTTCTCGGGCACATCGCCGTCGATGATGCGGTGGGCGATGCCTTCGGCGATGGCGGTCTTTCCGACGCCGGGGTCGCCGACCAGAATGGGGTTGTTTTTGGTGCGCCGCGACAGGATCTGGAGCACGCGGCGGATTTCCTCGTCTCGTCCGATGACGGGATCGAGCTTGCCCCGCCGGGCCTGCTCGTTCAGGTCGATGGCGTATCGGCCGAGGGCTTCGTGTTGATTGTTGTTGGCCATAACTATTCCGTGGTTTATTTTTGTTTTCGGGTAGAAAACAAACCGCAAAATACACGCCAATTCGCGCGAACTGACAAAATGACAGCATCGAAAACAGGCCCGTTCGCTACAACACTTCGGACAAACTGAAATAAATTTGGCTTCCTCCCGCCTTTCACTACCTTTGGATAAGACAGGGGGCAAATTACTGACTGTCTTTGAGATATAAGACCTTCGCATGAAAACGGGCAACGGATAAGTAAGAGGTAAAGTGCTCAGACGCACTTCGTTTTTCATGCTTTTCAAACAACTCTGTTGCTCTGACAAAGGTAAATATTTTCCGGGAAACGAGCTCGAAAAATGCAAATAATCTCTTACTAATCGAACCCTACTCCACCCAAGGCTATGTGAAGATCTTGCGTATGTATGGACAGCCGCCGCGTTGAACGAACTGTTTGCCATCTTGCCGGTCAACACAGCCCAATACAAGATTTGCATCGGCGGTGATCCCGGCGATGCGGACTGCGACCGTAACATAGCGGAGCAAAATAAGGATAAACCCCGGCAGTCGGAGTTAAAAATTAAAAAACAGAACAGCATACCATGACAGGATGCTGTTCTGTTTTTTGCTTATCCCACCCTTACACAAAACGCCCTTCGTTTGAAAGCCATTCCCTGCGAAAACGCAGGGTTGATTGCATTATTCTCCTCATTGTATCCCTTTATTTGCAATATACTGTCATAAATTATTAATAAGCAATTTATTTAAATGTATTTATCCCGTATATGTATTGTAAATATACCGGTATTACTTTGTCGTTGAAAAACTTTTATTAACTCTGTTAAAACCTTCAAATTTATGAAAAAAGTATTGCTCCCGACAGCCCTGATTGCACTGATCGCCCTGACGGGGTGTATCAAAGAAAAAGGATTGGACACTCCCCGAAAGGATCATGCCGTTCGGTTTAAGACTTCCATCACCGGTCATAACCTGGTAACCCGTGTAAACGATACGGAATGGGAGAACGACGAGATCGGTATCTACATGGTCGATGCCTCAGGTTTGTTCGAGGATTTGCATGAAGCCAACAAGTTGCACACCGCTGCAAGCAACGGCGCCCTGAACCCTTCTTCGGGGCACGAGATTTTCTATCCCGAGGGCGGCGAAACCGTCTATTTCGTGGCTTATCATCCCTATGTGGCCGGGGTCGAGGATGAGGATCATACGGTCAGCCTCGACGTGACCGACCAGGCAGATCAGTCGGCCCTCGACTTCATGTACGCCAAAACCGCGGAGGACCGTTCCGAAGGCGAAGTCGAACTGGTGTTCGATCACGAGCTGGTCAAGCTCGTTTTCAATCTCACGGATGCCGACGCTACCCTGGAGGGCGTGAGCGCCGTCCTGAAAGGTTTTAACACGTTGGCTACTTTCAACCTCGACGATGCGGCGGATCCGCAGTTCGTGCTCGACGGGGATTCCGAAGCGGATATCGATGCCTGGGTAAGTTCGGAGTCGGAGGACGCGGCCACGCTGGAGTTTATCGTACTGCCGCAGGATGTGGAGAACCCCATGCTGGAGATCACGCTGGCTGACGGTTCGACGGTCGATTACGATTTCGGCGGCGAAGCGGTATTTGCCGGCAACCACAAATACACCTATGACCTCACCCTGGTCGAAGGGGATAATGTCGCTACCGGAAGTGCTTCGATCAACGGATGGGGAGAGCCGGAAGAAGGCGACGTGGTCGCCACTTTGCCGAAAACCCCTTATACGCCTTCTCTTCCGTTCGACTTCGACAGCGAATCGGTCTTCCAGATTTTCAGCCCTAATGCGCTTGAAGGAGAGACAGAGAACGGGATCGGTTACAGCATAGCCGAAGGAGCCGGCAGAGACGGCATCAGCGGCGCCCTGGCGATCACGGGAACAGGCGCCGCCGACGGCGACGGCTTTACCATCACCTTTGCGGAGACGCTTACCGAAGGCTCACTTGTATTTTATATAAAAGGGAGTTCAACCATCGGCAATTTCGTCTTAACCTATAACGATGATAGTACTCACTCCCATCATATTGCAGGTTATATTGCCAGTAAGACGTTTGGTGCTTTAAATTCCAAAGTAACTTACAATACCTTGGATGTGGGTTTGGAAATTCCCAACTGGGCGAAGGTCTCTATACCGATTTCAAACATAACCAAAGGAATTAATGAACTTCATATCGGATTTCTTCAGGGTGGTGAATACGATCTTTTAATCGATGATATGAGCCTCGAATCCTGATGATTGGTTTCTCCCGGGGTTCCGGATTCAGAATCCTAAGACTGAAAACTGACTATTGACTGCAAAACTGACTTTTAACCATTGTTCTTTACCAAAACTACCGAACACTTTTTCCCCTTTTATTCACTTTTATTTTTAAAATTTTTATCATGAAAAAAACACTGATTTTTGCTGCTGCGGCGGCAATGGCTATCCTCTCCGGATGCGCCAAAGAAGAGATGGCGACTTCGGAGCCGACAACCACCCGGTCCGCTGCCACCCATGTGGTGATCAACGAGATCAAGGTCTCCGATTATGACGGTGACACCAAGGACTTCATCGAACTCTTCTACGATGGAGAAGAACCGATCAACCTCAACGGATACCGATTGAGAGACGGCGGCGGCGGTACTTTTATCATTACCCAGAGCCTGCTCATGGGAGCAGAAAATGAAACGCACGTCGTTTTTACGGAAGATGAAAGCGGAAGTTTTACTTTCGGACTGGGTAAAAGCGGCGAAACCGTTATCCTGTTCGACGAAAACAACGTGGAGATCGACCGCGTATCGCCTCCGGGAACCTTGGACGACGATGTTACCCCGGCCTACGCACGCGTCCCCGACGGCAGCGGCAATTGGCAGGCTGTGGCAGAACCCACCAAAGGCGAGACCAACGACGGGGAGACGATCGTAGATTCGGAGTGGAAAGGCCAACTCTTTATCAACGAGATCAAGGTTTCCACCTGGGGGGCGGACACCACGGACTTCATCGAACTGTATTATGCAGGCGACTCAGGAGTTAACCTTAGAGGCTTCACCCTGACAGATGCCAACGGCGGCACCTATTCCATTTCCGTCCCTATTCTACTGGAAAAAGAAGGAGCATGGTTCTACACCCTCAGAGATTCCGAATTTGGTTTCGGTTTGGGCAAAAGCGGCGAGGTCGTCACCCTGCTCGATCCCGCAGGCAAACTGGTCGACCGCGTGGCACCCGAGGGTACGCTGACTGACAACGTAACTCCGGTGTACGCCCGCATTCCCGACGGCGAAGCCTGGTTTGCCGTAGCCACCCCTACCGAGAACGGGAGCAACGGCAATGATACTACCGGAAGTATCTGGAAAGGCAGACTCTTTATCAACGAGATCAAGGCAGCCGATTCGGGAACGGAAACGCGGGACTTCATCGAGCTTTACAGTGCAGAAGTTGTCAATCTCGAAGGATTTACCCTGACGGATGCCGGCGGCGGCAGCTATACCATCTCCACAAGCACAATTCTTGAATCTGATAATTATCTGGAATTCTGGGAAGACACATTCAATTTCGGTCTGGGCAAAAGCGGCGAGGTCGTCACCTTGCTCGATCCCGCAGGCAAACTGGTCGACCGCGTAGCACCGGAAGGCACCCTTGAAGACCATGTAACCCCCTCGTGGTCGCGCTTTGTCGAAAACAGTATTACCTGGGAAGCAGTGAATCAGCCGACTCCGGGTGCCGAAAATACCCGGGAGCCGCTCATCGATCCTACCGATCCGACCCGATTCGACGGCGTGGTCTTTATCAACGAGATCAAAGTCTCCAATGCCGGTACGGACACCAATGACTGGATCGAGTTGTATACCAACGTACCGAATCTCGACCTCTCGGGCCTCGTTCTGACGGATGGCGGCGGCGGCAACTACACCATCTCGGACGACCTCTCGAATTTGTATTCCACGGATGGTCATTACATCACCTTCACCGAAGGCACCCATTTCTCGTTCGGTTTGAGCAAAACCGGCGAAAGCGTCAAATTGAGCTACAACGGCCACAAGGTCGACTTCCGAGCCGTTGTCGGAACGCTGAATGACAACGATACTCCTTCGTACGCCCGCTTTACAACCGGTTGGAAGGCCGTAGCCACCCCGACCAAAAACGAACCCAACGCAGACGGTGGCGGCATGGTCGTCGATCCGAATCGCCCCTCCCTGCAATTTTTGCGTGACCACCTCTTTATCAACGAGGTGAAGGTTTCCGATGACGGCAGTTCGGACAAGAAGGACTGGATCGAGTTGTACAATAACAGCGGTCAGACGATCAATATCGGTAGCCTCAGATTGGTCGACGGCGGCGGCGGCAGCTACACCATTCCTGCCGGCACGACGATGGGCGCCTTCAAAACGTTTACCGAAGATACCGATTTCGATTACGGCTTGGGTAAAAATGGCGAAAAAGTGGTCCTGTATTACTCTTCGGGTAACGAGGTGGTCGACGAGATCCAGCTTCCCAATCATGACCTGAACGACAACGTAAATCCTGCCTGGGGTCGCGTAGGAGACGGCACTGAAAATTGGATGGAAACCGATCCTACCAAAGGATCTTCCAATGTAGAACGTAATTAATTCCCCAACCCAAACACTTTATTCAACCGGGAGGGCCTCGAATCGAGGCCCTCTTTCTGTTTCGGCAGGTGTGGTTCAGCGTTCATTCAAGGGGATGAAATAGATGGCGCCGGTATCCGGTATCCCGTCGACATCCCGTTTGATGCCGTAGTCCCCCGATCCTTCGGGAGCGACGCCGAAATCGTCATCGTTGACCACGGCCAACACCGAATCATCCAACAGGGCTATCCCCTCCGGTTTATCGTGGCGGTATCCGGGTATCTCCGTCAGGATATCGGCAAAAAGCGTCTTTTCCACCGGTAGGATCCCCCGATCGCTCAACTCCGACAGCGAAAGCGGCTCGACAGCCTCCGCAGAAATCTCCGCCGAGGAGGTGATCGCTATCCGGAATATCTTCTTGAAGCCGTTCCCGTTCCGGGGAAACTCACCGTCCCGTTCGAGCACCAACAAGACCGAATCGCTGACAAAGGCGATCTCCGACACCACGTTCGCCGGATTGTCCATCCGGTAGAGATACTCCCGAACGGTGCCTTCCTGCAGGTCGATCTCAAGAATGCGGTTGTTGACCGACCGGTCTTTGGTCGTGGCATCCGGCCAGTAGAGCGGGGATTGCAGGATGCCGTAGAGTTTTTTGCCGTCGGCAGAGATCGTCAACCCCTCCATGCCCCGGTTGGGACGCCGCCGGGTGTAGTGATCCGGCAGGCCGGCACCGGGGGCGAATTGCCCGATCAACAAGCCGTTCCGGTCGAAATGCAGCACATAGGGACCGTATTCGTCACTGATCCAAAACGTTCCGTCGGGGGCCACCGCCAATCCCTCGGGGTCGAGCCCCTGGCTTGGGTTGGCGATCGTGTTTCCGTGCAGATCGTAAGGGATCTCCCCCGTTGCACCGTCGCTCATCCGGGGCAAACCATTGAACGGAGTACCGTCCGGCTGCCGCAGCGGGATTTTTTGCAACAGCACAAGCGAATCGCCCTGCCGGCGGAATCGACCGACGGCCGGCGTGTAATCCGGCAACGGAAAGACAAGGCTTTCGGCAGTGGTGCCGGCCACGTTCGGCCCGCGGTCGGTGAGCAGGTAAAAAGAGGAATCCGCTGCATGGAAGTACATCGACGAACCGAATCCTCCCAGCTTTACGGGAGCATGCTCCTCGATAAAGACCGTTTCGAACGGCACGGCGATTTTTTCAGCCTGCCGTTCCTTTTCCCCGCCCGCACAGGCGGCAACGCCCGCGGTCAATGTCAAAAACAGAATGGAATATTTCATGGTCTTGTATGATTTTATTCCATACAAAGTAGAAACAGAATAATTACAATCTTTATAAGGAATCGTAACAAAACGATAACTCCCCTGAACAGGATAACGACCCTTCTCTTGAAAGCATTGAAAGCATTGAAATACAATGCAATAAATATTTATAATTTATTAACCGTGTTGTTTTGTTCTTGTAATTTAAGCATGGTTATTTTGTGCAAAATATAAACGTATATAATCTAACTATTGGAATGATGAAAATCTACATGTTTTTACTGGTTTTGCTGATACCGGTATCTGTATCGGCCCAAACGAGGGCGGGCGGCAGAGTCCCTGCCGATGTCTTTTTCGACAAAGGCAAACTGACCTTCCAGTCGGCCGACAAGAAATTCAAATTTTGGTTCGACAACCGCATCTACATCGATGCCGCCGGTTATCTGCCGACCACGGAGACGGAAGAGTTCCTCTCCAAGCCGAACAAGGACCTCGAATTCGACGACGGCGATTTCCGTTTCAACAACGGTGCCACCCTGAGGCGCGTCCGTTTTGCGATCAAAAGCAGTTTGGGGAAATGGAATACCGAAATGGATATCGATTTCGCCCTGAACGAGATCGAGATCGAAGACATGTACGTGGGCTACAACTTCAACGACCACCTCTCCCTGAAAGTGGGCAACTTCAAGGAACCGATGAGTATGGAGCGGCTGGTCAGTTCGAAATACCTGGTCGGCATGGAACGCCCCATGGCCGCCGAGATGTTCGGCGGCGGACGCAAACTCGGCGCGGCTCTGACGGTCTGGGACAGACACTGGTGGGTGTCCGGCGGCTTTTTCGGAAGCGAAGTCTCCATCCTGCAAAAGGAGAAAAACCGCGGCTCCGACGGACACGGATTCACCGGGCGCCTCGCCGTTTCGCCCATTGCACGCGAGGATATGACGCTGCATATCGGCGCCTACGGTACCTACCGCACGCCGGAGGCCAACGGACTGGGCAACCGGTTGGTGGAATTCCGCACCTTTCCCGAAAGCCGCGTCGATCGCCGACGATTCGTTCGCGCTGAAATCTTCGACGTCAACCACTACACCACCGCCGGATTCGAACTATCCTATCGGTACGAAAAACTGCTGCTCTCGGGTGAATACATGTTCACCACTCTTTCGCGTTACAGAGCCCCGGGCGGAGTGCGGGAGCCTCTGCGGAATGCCGAGTTCGAAGGGTGGTACGCCTCGGCATCGTACATGATCCTGGGTTCACAGCGCCGGTACGCTCCCGAGGACGCCGAGTTCGGCCCCATGGACATCCGGCCCCGGAGCGGCAATCTGGAGATCGCCCTGCGGGCGGGAGGAGTCAACCTGAACGACTTCCACGACCCCCGGGCCATCATCACGGGCGGACGAGCCACCAGCTACAACGCCTCGCTCAACTGGTTCCCCACGAACAACCTGCTGATCGCGCTCAACTACACCTACATGGACAACGACAAGTACGCCGACGACAAGGGGCACATCACCGTGAACAGCGAACCGCTCAGAACGGCCCTCCCTTCGGGTCTGGATTTTAACATCCTGCAAATGCGTCTGATGATCTCTTTCTAATTGATAAAACATAAAAATATGAAATTCAAATTGATAGCAGCGGTTGCCTTCCTGGCGACGGCAACGATCATGACCGGCTGTAAAGATGACAGCGAAGCGGATATCCAATTCCCCGATGATAACGAGGGCGGCCTTTATATCAACGAGATATACCCGAACAATCCCGACTGGATCGAACTTTACAACAGCACCGACGAACCGATCGATCTAAGCGGATACACCCTGCAGGACAGCAAAGGTTCTGCCGAGCAATACGTCATCGAACACGGCACGGTGATCGGTGCCCGTTCGTTCCTGGTCTTCGACGAGGGCGACAACTTCGAGTTCGGCATCAGCAACGACGGCGACAACATCTCCCTGCTCAATGCCGGCGGCCGACCGCTCGACAATGTGGCGTTTCGCGAAGTCGGCGGCAACAAATCGTACGGCCGCACGACCGACGGCGGATCGCAGGAGGGCGTTTTGGACAGTCCTACCAAGGGAAGAAGCAACGGCGGCGGCACATCGGCTCCCGATCCCTCCGACAACGACCTGCAACTCTATCTGAACGAAGTAAAAGTTTCCGATTTCGGATCGGACGGAGACGACTGGATCGAACTGTACAACGCGGGCAATTCGGCGATCAACATCGGAGGCTTCACATTGAGCGACGCGAAGGCCGACTGGACGATCCCTGCCGGAACGACCATCCCGGCAAAAGGTTTTGTCACGTTCACCGAAGGCAGTCATTTTGAGTTCGGTTTGAGCGCAGACGGCGAAACAGTCACCCTGCGCGACACCCGGGAGGCTCAGATCGACTACATCGAAACCCCCTCCGGATTGGACGACGACGAATACCCCGCCTACGCCCGTACTACCGACGGCGGCTCGACCTGGGCCAAAACGGCCACCCCGACCAAAAACGCCGGCAACGGTGGCGGAAAGACACCCGATCCCGATCCCGATCCGGACCCCAAGCCTGAGCCTGAGCCGGTGGATCTGACCGGCAAACTCGTGATCAACGAGGTGAAAGTTTCCGATTTCGGTACGGATACGAACGACTGGATCGAACTCTATAGCCTGAGCAGCGAGTCGATCGACCTCTCGGGTCTCCGATTGACCGACGGGGCCGGAGGTGTCTACACCATCCCGGCCGGAACAACGGTCTCTGCCAAAGGTTTTGCCACGTTCACCGAGGGTACCCACTTTACCTACGGGTTGGGCAAAAGCGGCGAAATCGTCACATTGACCGACGCCGCCCGTACCCAGATCGACCGCATTGCACTTCCCCGCACGGAATTGGCCGACGATGTCAACCCGGCATATGCCCGAATCCCCGACGGCGGCAACACCTGGCAGGCGACGGCCACGCCTACCAAAAACGCAGGCAACCGGGCCGGAGCGGTCGAAAATCCCGATCCCGATCCCGATCCCGATCCGAGCGGAGATTACTCCCAACTCTTTATCAATGAGGTGAAGGTTTCGGATTTTGACGGAGACGGAGACGACTTCATCGAACTGTACAACGCCACCGGCTCGCCGATCAATATCGGTGGTTTCAAATTGAGCGATGCGAAAGCCTCCTGGACCATCCCCGCAGGTACGACCATTGCAGCCGGAGGTTTTATCACCTTTACGGAAGGTGATGACTTTTCCTATGGCCTGAGTGCAGACGGCGAAACCGTGACCCTGGCCACCGCCGCAGGCGTCCAGATCGACCGGATCGAAACCCCTGGTGGATTGGACGACGACGAATACCCCGCTTACGCGCGCACCACCGATGGCGGTTCGACTTGGGCCAAAACGGCCACGCCCACTAAAAACGCAAGCAACCGATAGCACGACATATAGAGAACTCCCAGGTAAAAAATCGCTTCTACACCGGAAGAGGGCCTCCATTCGGAGGCCCTCTTTTTTGTGGGATGAATCAAGCGGGTCGGATTCCATACTCGAACCCGAAACAGTCCTTAATATTCGCTCAGGATCTGTTGAAATATTTCCGGCCGGTCGAGGAAGATCATCTCCGCCCCCGACAGAAGCGCATCGCGGTAGCCCACAACGCCCGAGGTTTCGAGCGCCATGATCCGGATCCCTTCGTTGCGGCAGAAGGAGCGGAACTCCGGGGTGATGTCTTTTGCCCGGACTTCCACGATCGACGGTTTCAGCGGCTTACACCGCTCCATCATCGCCTGCAATTCGGCGATGTTCGCCGCCCGAACCTTGAAAGGCCGATCGGGGTAATCGACCAGCCGGGTGATGGCCGAAGCGCCGAAAAAGCATTTGTCGTAAAAACCTTTTTCGCGAAGCAGAGCCATCAATGCGTGTATATCGGCATCTTTGACGTCGACATAGAGCCCGAGAACCTTTCCCTGAAGGCTGTCCAGGATATCGGCAATGCGCGGTACCCGCGCCCCGGCAAACTCCGGGGCGAACCAGGAACCGGCATCCAACCGGTCGATCTGGCCGGAGGTATGTTCGCGTAACGGGCCGGTGCCGTCTGTCGTTCGATCCAGCGTACTGTCGTGAAAGTCGTACATGACCCCGTCCCTGCTCGTACGTACGTCGATCTCGATCCATTTCGCACCGTACGCTAGCGCCTTATCGATCGCAGCCCAGGTGTGTTCCGGAGCTACAAAACCGGCGTCGCGGTGGGTAACGATCTCGATCGACCTGTTGATGTTCCGGACATCGGCCGGATTGACTTTGGAATTCCTGTCGTTCAGGAAGATCGCCATACCGGAAGGGTTGTCGGTATTGAGGTAGTCGACGCCCAGATCGATAAACGTCCGCCAGGCCGCTTCGGTGTCGGGACATCCCCACAAGCGCACTTTCTTACCCGCGGCGTGGATGGAATCGACGTACTCTTCGATCTTTCGGGCGTCGCTTTCGGGCAAAGTTCCCTCGCCCCGCCAAGCCGAGAACGACCTGAACGGCGCGCTGTAAAAGGCGACCCGTTCCGACTGCGCATCGGTATAATCGATATTGGCACGGCCATCGAAAAAGAAGATTTCGTCGTATCGATCGAACTGATCCGGAGCCGGCCCGTTGCCGCTAATGACAAGACGGACGGCATCGGGATTGTTCGCCGTGTCGAAATGCTCGCGGATCGGCATCAACAACTGTTCGAGCGCACGCAGGGTTTCGCCGCCAGTCTTCAGGTCGATCAGCAGTTGGAGCTTGCCGCCGTCCGGCCAGACCTTGCCTCGGTTGATCCGGATCTGATTCAGCAAAGGCTCGATGTAAAGCGCCTCGATGGTGCGCTCGGGGGTGATTTCCCTCGGCGTATGGGCCACCAGCAGTTTTCCTTCGACCAGAAACAGGTCAATCTCCATCGATCCGAACCGGTTGGACCAGGCGTCGTAGAACGGCCGCTTCTGCAAATAATCGTTGTGCGAATGGGCGTTTTCACCCGCCGTGTAGCCCTGCGCGGCCAATCCGCCGCACAGGAACAACAGGCACAGGCATATCGCCATTTTTCTTTTCATATTGATTCCCTTCTATTAATTATTCGGAAAGATCCCTGATCTTGATGTTGCGGAAAGAGACTTCGTCCGAATGATCCTGCAACAGGATATGCCCCGCTTCCACGCGGCCGAACATCGGCTCGGTGTCCCTGAATTTGCTCGATCGCCAGGCTTCCCGGTAAGCCGGACTGCTGCGATCGTAACTCAAAACCTTTTTGCCGTTCAGGTAGTGGATCACCCGGTCGCCCCTCACCACGACCCGGCCGCTGTTCCATTGGCCCGGCGGATTCATCGTCTTTTTCCCGGCCGGGATCAGGTCGTATAGCGAAGCGGTCTTGCGGTTGCCGTCGCGGCCCTGTTTGGCATCGGGATGGAGATTGTCGTCGAGTATCTGGTATTCGTTACCCAGCCAACCGCCCCGTTCGTAACGGGTGACGAAGTATTTGACGCCGCTGTTGGCGGCCAACGTCAGTTTGAATTCGAAGCGCAGGTCGAATTCCGAGAATTGTGCCTCGGTAACGATGTCGCCGCCGCGCTGACGGCCTCCCTTGTTGACCACGATCTCGCCATTCTCGACCAGCCAGCCCCTTTCCGGGCCGGTATCCCGGCCCAGGGAGTTCCATCCGTCGAGGTCACGGCCGTTGAACAGCAGAATCCATCCCTGCCGCTGTTCCCTTTGGCTCAGGGCATTGAGAATCTGCGCCTGCCCGGTCAGACTGACCAACAGGGCGGCCAGAAGAGCAAAAACCGGTCTCGCTTTTTGTCTGTTTTTCATGATTGGAATTTTATTCACCAGTTAATCAATTGCTTTCGACACCGTAACCGTAATTTTGCGGGACGGCCTCCATCGGGTCGATCAGGTCGATGTGAGCCTGAGGGATCGGACGGAAACGGTGATGGATTTTTACGTTTGCCGCGGCAAAATGGTTATGGGTCTGTACCCGCTTCAGCCAATAATCGGCACCAAAACGGGCCAGTACATCGAAGCGGTTCAACTCGCCCATCAGTTCGCGACCGTACTCTTCCACGTAGAAATCGGTCAGTTCGTCCGGAGTAAATCCGCTGAGGAACCTTTCGCTCACGCGCATCCCGGCTTCGGTGGAGGTAAACCGGTCGGCATACGTTCCGCCGTCGTATTTCCAGAACTGGGTGTATTTCGATTCGCCATCTTTCCAGGCGCTGCGTACGCGCACCCGGTTCAACGCTTCGGCGGCATTTCCCCATTCGCCTTTACGGGCATACGCTTCGGAAAGGATTAGCAGGGTCTCGCCCAAACGCATACGGATGAAATTCTTTGCTTCCACCCGGTAGTTAAAAGCTCCCCGGTAGGTGGAGAGGTGTTTGAGCAGCGTGGGAAAGGTCATGCAGATGCCGTCGCGGTCGGCCGCCTGGGCCCGTACGGTAGGCACGAACATCGACTGCATGGGCACATACCAGTAAGGCTCCTGCGCCCGTGCCAGTGCCAGCTTTTCATAGGGCTGGCCCGAGGTGAAACGCTCGTCCAGATTTTCAAGCGAGAGTAAAATAGCGGTATCGCCCACGGCATAGCGGGGAGTACCGACCGTTTGGCCGATCGACGCCGGATCGAAGGAACCGGCTCCGTTCGAGAAACTCGTCCAATTCACATCCTGCGGAGCGGTGTTGCAATAGTAGACCCACACGTGCGATTTGTAGATGCGGGCGTCGACCAGTTTGCCCGGCTTGCCGTCGGCAGGAGTATCGTAAGCCTGGCGGCCGAACAGGCCGTTGTCCTGGTAGACGTAGGGCGTCTGTACGATACGCTTGTAGGAGCGGCCCGTGATGAAATCGCGCACCACACCGATGTTCGTCCCCCAGGAGACGTTGGGCTCCCCGTTGACCCGCGAGGGGGTTGTCGTGGGAAGGCTCTCCATCATCATCAGGTAGAGCAGGTGCAGCCAACTGCCGCCGTTATCGATGTCGGTGGCGGTCGCCCGGTTGTTGTAGAATGGATTGGCAGAATATTGCACGGAGAAGAGCACTTCCGGGCCGAAGTATTCGGCCGTCATGCCCGTTTTCGGATCCCAACCCCACAGATCGGAGAAGTTTTCGGCCAGCGTGTGCGGGCTGCCGCCACCAACCCCCTCGCCGAAACCGGCCACCCGGCCGGCATAGTAGATGACCGAATCGAGATCGGAGGCCGCTGCGCCGCGATCCTCCTGCATTTGAGCGACAGACTGGCTGCCTCCGTCCAGGGTGCCGTGGCGAAAGAGGTAGGCTTTGGCCAACAGGTGGCCCGCCGCCCCTTTGCTCGCGCGGCCGTAATCGTCCGTGACCTTGCCGTCCGGTGCCCAGGGCAGCAGATCCCAAGCGGCACGGAGGTCGGAAATGACCTGCCTCCACACCTCTTTCTGGGGCGAGCGTACATAGTCGGTCTTCGGTTTGTCGACCGGTTCGAGGATCAGCGGAATGTCTCCGAACTGCACTACCAACTCATAGTAGTAATAAGCCCGCAGAAAGAGCATCTCCCCGGTGCGGATGTTTTTCCGTTCGGCATCCATTTCCGTGTTCGCCGCCAGGTATTGCAGCGCCAGGTTGCAGGAGGCGATGCCGGAATAGTTGTTGTTCCAGAATTCGGCGATTTTTGCGTTCGAGGGATTCATGCCGTTGCTGGCATATTCGCCGAAAGCGTCACGAAAAGCGCCGTCGCCGCCCGACATATAGATGTCCGAACCGAGGTCTTCGAAAAGGTAGTGGTTCTCTCCGCCGGCCGACCAACGTGTTTGCTGATAAGCCGCTCCGACGAGCGATTCGATGCCTTCGGGGCTTTCGTAATAGGTGTAATCGGTTCGATAAGATTCTTCGTCGAGAAAATCGCTGCACGCAGTCAGAGCGACTGCCGCCAGGGCGATGATCAAAAATTTATTTATTTTCATATCTCTGGTTTTTCAAGTGATTAAAACGTAACATTCAGACCGAACAGGTAAGTAACCATCGGATTGACGTTGGATCCCCCTCCGGCTATGGAACCTTCGGGATCCGGCCCTTCGAAATCGGTGAACAGGAAAGGATTCTGTACTTTGGCGTAAATGCGGGCATTGCTCATCCCGACCTTCTGCGTCAACTGTTTCGGGAAGGTATAGCCCAACGTAATATCGGATATCTTCAGGAAGGAGCCTTCCCAGTAGTTCATCGCCGAATAGTTGGCCGGGGCCTGCATGCCCTGACGCGGTTTCAGCCACTTGGTATCGGTGTGCCGGGGTGTCCAGTAATCCACATCGTAGGTGTTGTAACGGCCGTCGATCCGAACCGAGGGATTCCAGTTGACTGTCTGTCCCACCATGGCGTACATAAAGGTGTATAGGTCGAATGCTCCGATCCGGAAGGTGTTGCCCATCGAAGCCGTCCACTTGGGCATCCGCTGACCCCGGAAAGTTCGGTCGGCGTCCGTGATCCGGTAGTCGCCGTCCAGGTCGACCAGACGCAGGTCGCCCGGTTCGAAGTTGGTGTTGTTGGCCTTGAATTTGGCGATGGCCTCCATGTCTTCCCGCGAATAGCCCCACACGGTGGGAGCGGCCACGTAATCGTAATAGGTGTCGATCGGTTTGCCGACGAACCAGCCGTTCTGGATGTTCATGTCGGAATCGGTGAAGTCCAACCGGACGATCTCTTCCTTGTTGGCGGCAAATTGCAGGTTGGTCGTCCAACTGAATTTCGGGGTTTGGATGTTGGTCGACTGGATACCGATCTCGATCCCCTTGTTCTGGGTTTCGCCGACGTTTTCCATGATCGAACTGAAACCGGTCACCCTCGGAAGCGCGCGCGGCATCAGCAGGTCGGTCGTGTTCTGTTTATACAGGTCGATTGTTGCCGAGAGCCTGCCCTTGAACAGGGCGATATCGAGGCCGAAGTTGTACTGAGCGGTGTATTCCCAACCCAGAAAGGGGCTGGCCAGCGAACTGGGCGCCTGACCGAAGAAGGGACTGTCCTTGCCCCAGGTATACCGGCTCGACGTGGTCAAACCGATGGTCCCGTAGGGATCGACGGACGACTGGCCCGTTACGCCGTATCCGGCGCGCAACTTGAGGTTGTGGACGAACGGGAGATCTTTCATGAAATTCTCTTCGGAGATCCTCCAACCCAGCGATACGGCGGGGAAGGTCGCCCACTTATTGCCTTCGGCCAATTGCGAAGCGCCGTCCATACGCACCGTTCCGGTGATCATATACTTGCCTTTGATGCTGTAATTGATACGCCCCATCCAGGAGAGCAACGACTGCTTGGTAAAACCGCTGGTGACGGCCTGGGTCGTCGAGTTGCCCAGATCGTACCACAACGACGGTTCGAAGGTGAGTCCCACCACGGACAGTTCGGCCGGCTCGTTCATGCTTTCCTGAGCCGACTGCACCAGAGTTACATCGAGCGAATGATCGTCGAACAGCGTCTTTTTATAGGTCAGGATATTCTCGATCGTCCAGTCGCGGTCGAACGACAGACGTTGCGAGGCACGGGCCTCGCCGAAGTTGGTGGCCGAGGAGTTGGTACTCGACCAGGACTGGTTCTGGCGCACGCTGAGATCCGATCCGAAATTGATGCGGTAGGTCAGGCCCTTCATCAGGTTGAACTGCGCGTAGAGCACGTTGCTCATGCGGCTGCTCTTGGTCCTCCCTTTCGTGCCGTCGATGTTCAGGAACGGATTCGCCGTCCGGAGCTCACCGGCCGGATAGGGGATCAGGCCCAGCGACGGATCGCCCGCCTGCGTGATGTCGCCTCCCAGGCCGTATTGTCCGCTGCCGCCCGGCGAATAATACGGGCTGGCCAACGGGCTGTAATCCTCGGCAATGCTCAGGGCCGGGCCGTTGTACGAGTTGGTGTGGGAGAAACTCATGTTGGCACCGACCGTCAAAAATTTACCCACCTTCTGATCCACGTTCAAACGCAGCGTGTAGCGTGTGTTATTCGATCCCACATTCATGCCCTGACGGTTCAGGTACGAGCCGGAGAGCATCAATTGGGTCTTCTCGCTGCCTGCACGCACGTTGATGCTGTGGTTTTGGGTGATCGAGGCCTCCCGGTATTCGTCCATTTGCCAGTTGTATCCCCGGATTTTCGACGGGTCGTAGCTGTTTTCGTTCTGCCACCCCATTTTCAGCGACTGGAGCACATAGCCCGACGGGTCGTTGGTGAAGTAGAGTACGTTCATATCGTCCCCGTAACTGGCCGACTCCGATTTGTATACCGACCCTTCGGACAGGGTGTAGCCGCCCTGACCGTCATAGGTATAGGAGCGGTTCGATTCGCGTACGTATTCGACGTACTCCGCCGCATCGTACACCTGGCGGAAGCGGTCAGAGAACTTGCCGATGCTCAGACTCCCCTGATATTCGACCTGAATGCGGCCTTCTTCGCCTCTTTTCGAGGTCACCAGAATGACCCCGTTGGCACCGCGAACCCCGTAAATGGCCGTAGCCGAAGCATCTTTGAGTACTTCGATGGATTGAATGTCGGCAGGATTGATGCTGTTCACCCCGCCCCATACCGGGATGCCGTCGACCACGAAGAGCGGGTCGTTGTTGGCGCCGATCGAGCGGTTACCCCGGATACGAATGGAAGGGGAAGCGTCGAATCCGTTTCCCTGCGAAACGAGCACGCCGGCCACCTGGCCGGCAAGGGCCTGTTCGATGCTCGTCGGAGTCCGGGCCATGAGCGCTTCGCTGCTGACAGAGGCCGTCGCACCGGTGATGTCCCGCCGGCGTGCTGTACCGTATCCCACTACGACCACTTCATCAAGGGCCTGTGTTTCTTCTTCCAGTACGATCTCCATGTTCGGCTGCGCCGCCAGTTCCCGGGTGGCGTAACCGATGAAAGATACGGTCACTACCGATTGTGGGTTTTGCAGACGGATTGAAAATCGGCCGGCCATGTCGGTACTCTGACCGTTGTTCGTACCTCTTTCTACGACAGCAGCTCCGATGATCGGATTGCCGTCGGTGTCTTTGACAACACCCTGAATGTTTTCTTGCGCCCACGCCGAAGAGACGAGCAACAGGCAGAAACATACAAACAGCCCTGTTCTGATAAAGATTTTAGACATGCCAATATTCCAATTAGGTTAAAATAATCGTCATAAAAGTATGGCCGATAAATCACCTTGAAGACAAGGAAAAATAACACTTCGGATACGATAAAATGAATTTATGATGACATGTAGTTTATATATAAAAGTTTTTGTATCTTTTTGACTAATAGTCGTATATCAGGACTGAGAACTTTAATCTCACTATTAAAAACGAACGGGAACACAAACGATTCACCGGGTCCCCGTCGACAAATCGGCGGGCAGGCTTCGGGAATGTCCCGGGAACCTGTCCGCCGATCAGGGGGTGGGTGGGTTTGCTATCCTTTATGGAAGCACCATTTCGGGATTCAGTTTGCCGTCGGGAGCCTCGAAATCGATTCCCAGGAGATGCATCACGAAGGGAGCGACGTCGGTAACGGAGATCGGAGAGACCGTTACTCCCTGCGGAACACCGGGGCCGGAAGCGACAAGTGTCGTCGGATCGTGCGGCAGCAGGTAACCGTGTTTGCCGCCGAAACGCTCGGTCACATCCGCTCCCGAGGCGTTCGTAGCTACAGAAACGCCCACTACGGGTTCGACGGCCAGTTCCACACGCGGATCGCACCCCAGCGCCTCCAGTTCGTCCCGTTCGACGATACGGAAAAGGGCCCGTGTCGCCTCGGGCAGCGAGGCAAGTTTGCGCCGGACGAGAGCCACAGCCTCCCCATCGCTCGGATTGTTGAGGTAAAGGAACATCGTTACCCCGGCGCCGTGGAACTTTGCCCGCCAGTCGGCCGGATCGTCGGGCGACATCAGCCCCGCCTGGGCCAGCCAGACGTTGGGCGAGATCACCTTCGTCGTGTTGACAAAACCGTGATCGCCGCAGACGATCACCGCCGTGCTGTCGAGCATCCCCGCGCGCGCCAGCCCCTCGATCACCTGATTGACCCCGTAATCGACCGCCGCGACGGCCATCTTTGTCTCATTGGACTTGGTGCCGGTGGCGTGTTGATAGCTGTCGGTGCTGATGAAGTGGATCGTGGTCAGGTGCGGGCGGTACTGCTCGAAGATGTAGGTCGCCATGTAGGCCGTACGTCCCTCCCGGTTGCGGGTACGTGCATTGAAGGACCGGCTGGTCAGGTAGCCCGTGGCATATTTCTGGAGCGAGTCGATGATCCCCGCGGGGCTCGAATGGGGGCGCAGGAATTGCAGGTTGTCCACCCCGTGCTCATTGGTCCAGTATTCGGGCACATTGACGTCGATCGCCGGCGAATGGGTCGAGACGGGCCAAAAGAGTGAGGCGGTGGTCAGCCCGTGCTCTTTGGCCGCTCCCCAGATCGTCTGGGTACGGATCGAATCGGCATACCAGTAGGTGGGCGCATTGCCCATGAAAGGCGAATTGTAGTAGATCCCGTGACGGGCCGGCCGGGCGCCGGTAACCAGCGAGGTGTGATTGGGATAGGTCGACGAGGGGGCGACGGAGGTCATCCTCGGGACGAAAATCCCGTCGGCGGCGATCTGTTTGATCGTCGGCGAAGGCATTGTGGGGTCGCTGACCATCTCCGGACGCATCCCGTCGATGGTGATCAGCACGACATATTTGGCCACGGGTTCCTGCGCCTGTACCGGCACGGCGCCGGCACAGAACAGGAGAATGATCAGCAGGTGATTAATGGAACGGCACCACATAAGGCGAAGTTTTGTTTTCGACGATGACCCGGTTCATGTTGTGCTGGATGACGACGGTTTTGGCCTCCGTGTCCATTGTGAAGTTATCCATCTCCTGATCGAGCGGAATGAAGGAGGGCAACTGCGCGGTGGTGAAGCCTTCGGCGGTCGGGTTGACCGACGATTCGCGGAAGCAGACCGGCAGGCGGATCCCCAGATCGCTCACCCGACGCCCCTCGGCGAAGAATATCTCCTGGCGCATCAGGTAGAGCAGTTCGAGCAGACGATCAGCACCCTGAGCGGCGTAGCTGTCGATCATCGCCTCGTCGACCGAAGTGCCGGAGACGCAGGGGATCGTGACCATCGGTTCGTCGGCATTGCGGGTGAGCACCAACCC